>Ga0302315_10000119_pt1 | contig 96195 bp, 67 predicted proteins | sample III_Palsa_N3_1_FD_200532 | JGI IMG/M metagenome (GOLD analysis project Ga0302315, IMG submission 200532) | Peat permafrost microbial communities from Stordalen Mire near Abisko, Sweden - III_Palsa_N3_1 | ecosystem: Environmental > Terrestrial > Soil > Palsa > Peat permafrost | place: Sweden...
AGATTATATGCTTCTTAAAAAAGAACACTTGCTAAAAACTCAGGCGTTCTACGAAAAGCACGGGGGTAAAACCATTATTTTTGCCCGCTTCATTCCTATTATTAGAACATTTGCTCCCTTCATTGCAGGGGTGGGCACAATGAATTACGGCAAATTTATTTCCTTCAACATAATAGGCGGAGTATTATGGGTGGCGCTATTTACCTTTGCAGGTTTCCAGTTCGGTGGAATACCCGAAGTAAAAAGAAACTTTACCCTGGTTATTTTCGCCATCATCCTGTTATCGCTACTACCGCCGGTTATAGAATACGTACGGCACAAACTTCGTAAAACAGCTTAAACCTCTTTTTACTTATGGATGTATTCGGCCTTATAGGATATCCGCTTACCCATTCGTTCTCCAAAGGTTATTTTACAGAGAAATTCAAACGGGAAAATATACAGGGCAAAGTTTACGAACTTTTTGAGTTGAAAGACATCGCCGAATTCCCCGCCCTTATTGCTTCACAGCCCAATCTTAAAGGCTTAAACGTTACTATCCCATACAAAGAGGCGGTAATTAAGTACCTGGACGATCTGGATGCCCCCGCAAAAAAAATAGGAGCGGTAAACGTTATAAAAGTAAATTCCGGAAAACTGATCGGCTACAATTCCGATTACCACGGTTTCAGAGCGTCATTGGAAAAGTTTATACCTGCTGATTACAAAGACATCCAGGCCTTGGTGCTTGGTTCCGGCGGGGCTGCAAAAGCGGTAAAGGCGGCCCTGGAGGATATGCAAATCCCTTACAAAGTAGTGGTTCGTAAAGAAGAAAAAGACACAATACGTTATGAAGATGTTGACGCTTCCCTCATTAAATCACACCATCTTATAATAAACACAACGCCGCTGGGCATGTATCCTAAAACAGATACCGCCCCTGCAATACCTTACGAGGCGCTAACGGCCAGCCACTTTCTTTTTGACCTGGTGTACAACCCCGAAGAAACGTTTTTCTTAAAAAAAGGAAAAGAAAAGGGGACGAGAACAAAAAACGGGCTGGAAATGTTACACCTTCAGGCCGAAAAAGCATGGCAGATCTGGAATGATCTGTAAATTTACCGCTTAGCCTTTTTTTCTTATGGACTTCAAACTTGTTTCTTCCTACGTACCCACTGGCGATCAGCCCAAAGCGATTGAGCAATTAACAGAAGGAGTAAAAAAAGGAGAGCCGGGGCAAACGTTGCTTGGGGTAACAGGCTCCGGTAAAACATTTACGGTCGCCAACGTTATACAAAATGTACAAAAGCCAACGCTTATACTAAGCCACAACAAAACGCTTGCGGCGCAGTTGTACGGCGAGTTTAGAAGCTTTTTCCCCGATAACCTGGTAGAGTACTTCATCTCTTATTACGATTACTATCAGCCCGAGGCGTACATTGCCTCTTCCAACTTATACATAGAGAAAGACCTTTCCATAAACGAGGAGATAGAGAAACTAAGGCTCCGCGCCACGTCTTCGTTAATGAGCGGCAGGCGCGATATAATAATAGTAGCCTCTATTTCCTGCATATACGGTATTGGTAACCCCGAGGAGTTCGCAAAAAACATAGTACAGGTTTCGCAGGGGCAAACCGTCAGCCGCAACAAATTACTATTTGCTCTGGTAGATATTTTGTATAGCCGCACTACGGCAGAGTTTAAAAGAGGCACGTTTAGAGTAAAGGGAGATACCGTAGACATTTACCCTGCTTATGCGGACTATGCCTACCGCATTAGCTTCTTTGGCGACGAAGTGGAAAACATATACCGCATTGAGGCGGATAGCGGAAAGAAGCTGAACGAAGAGGGCTTTATTACCATATACCCCGCCAACCTTTTTGTTACGGGCAAAGACGCGCTAAACCGAGCCATTTACGAAATACAAGACGACCTGGTGGCCCAGATAAAATTGTTCGAGTTTGAGCAGCGCTACCAAGAAGCCAAACGCATAAAAGAACGCACCGAGTTTGATATAGAGATGATGCGCGAGATAGGCTACTGCTCTGGCATAGAAAACTATTCCCGCTACTTCGACCGCAGAAACCCAGGTACAAGGCCCTTCTGCCTGCTGGACTATTTCCCCAGCGACTATCTAATGGTAATTGACGAGAGCCACGTTACTATGCCGCAGGTGCGAGCCATGTGGGGCGGAGACCGATCGCGCAAGACGAACCTGGTGGACTATGGCTTTCGCCTACCCTCTGCGCTGGACAACCGGCCCCTGACGTTTAACGAGTTTGAGTCCATGACCAACCAGGTGATTTACGTAAGCGCAACGCCTGCCGATTACGAACTACGGAAAACAGAAGGAGTGGTAGTAGAGCAAATAATACGCCCTACCGGCCTGCTGGACCCGGAAATAGAGGTGAGGCCAAGCGCCCAGCAGATAGACGACTTGTTGGAAGAAATAAGAAAACGGGTGCAACTGAAAGAACGGGTACTTATTACTACCCTTACCAAACGGATGGCAGAAGAGCTGACCAAGTACCTGGATAGGATTGGTATAAAGTGCCGCTATATACACTCCGAAGTGAAGACGCTGGACAGGGTAGAAATATTACGAGACCTAAGGCTGGGAGTGTTTGACGTGTTAGTAGGAGTTAATCTGCTGCGCGAGGGGCTGGACTTGCCGGAGGTTTCGCTGGTGGCAATTATGGATGCGGACAAGGAAGGCTTTTTAAGGAACCAACGCTCGCTGGTGCAAACCATAGGCAGGGCCGCGCGTAACCAAAACGGCAAAGTAATTATGTATGCGGATAGGGTTACGGACTCTATGCAGCAGGCCATAGACGAGACGTCCAGAAGAAGAAGAATACAATTAGATTATAATGCAGAGCACGGCATAACCCCGCGCACGATACTAAAATCTACCGAAGAGATTTTTGCGCAAACCAGCGGAATGGATTTCCGCAAACAGCCTACCAAAGAGTACTACATATCCGACGAAGCGGCAGGCATAGCCGCTGACCCGGTGATAGCCTACATGTCTAAGCCCGAACTGGAGAAACAGATTAAACAAACCCAGCGGCAGATGGAAAAGAGCGCCAAAGAAATGGACTTTTTAGAAGCCGCCCGCCTAAGGGACGAACTCTTCGCCTTGCAGAAACTAGTAAAAGAGAAAAGTTAGATAGTAATAGTATTATAAGACGCTGGCGCGCGTTTGTAATGCGCGCCTTAAACTAAGTGATTATATCCAGTGTAATTCCTTTGCAAATTTATTATAAGTGGCTGTAAAGTCTGCGATGAATTCCTCTACCTCTTCTTTATTAGCTTTAATCCAAGGGTTAATAACCTTAGATGCATTTGGCCCCCAGTCATTCAATTGAGATTTAAACCATGTCTTTGCTTTATCTCTATCTTTACGAATTTCGTAAATAGTAATATCTTTAAAGCAGTTTTGTTTTCTATAATTTTTGTTTATTGAACTCCAGACATCAGAACTGTGTTCAAGTTTCCATAAGTATTCTGCTAATATTCTTTCAGGTGAACTAGTAGATGGCAAAATTATGATGTTTGATAACGTATTGATTTTTGTCATTAGTGTAGTATCTGATCTAACATCACCATCCAAAAAAATGATGGAGTTAGGAAAAATGAAAGGAGGTATCTTTTGCTTTGCCAAATTAATTAGTCCACTACAACTTAATGCGCAGTCAATAAATTCTAGTTTTGATTTTAAACCTTTTAATAATGCCTTTGCAAATATTGCGGCCTCTTTATCTTCTGTAAAGACATTTATTTTTGCTTGAGCTTTACCTTCAATAGTTACATTTAAACGATGCTTTATTGTATTAAAATTAACATCTTGTATTATTTGAATTTTATCGTCATTTTTTTCTAAGAAGATAACCTTAATTTGATCTCTAGCTTCCTTATATTCTTTTTGAAGTTCAGATACTGATTCTAAAATTGACAGCGAGTGAGTTGAGAAAATAATTTGAATGTTAAAATTTGATGCAAACTTTCTTAGTGCTAGAATTAATTTGATTTGTGAGGCAGGATATAAAGTAGCATCTAATTCATCGATGGCTAAAATACCACCAGTATATTTACTTTTATATTTATCTTTTAATCTTTTAAAAGATAAAATAGCTAATAAAATCTTCCCCAAGTTGTCCTGTCCTGCCGAGTTTTGTTTCCAATCATATAAATCGGTCGTTATACCTATAGTATTCTTGCTTGGGCTTTCTAGGTAGTTGGTTGTTTCAAGTTTATCAAAAGTAATTAATATTTTATTGTGCCATAATTTATAAAACTCCTTCTCATCATTAGTAAGCGTTATGCTTGAATTTTCGTTTAATTTATCATCTTCACCAATTGGAATCAAACGTTTTAAACTTAAATAAATAACAGGTAGTTGAATATAACCAGAACCTTTGTCGCGATTTCCTTTCCTCCAAAAACGAATTTCTCCTGCCTTATTTCTAGAAATACTTTCAATCACAAAAGGGGTTGGTTCACTTTTTATATGTAAAGTCCATTCGTGCATTTTTGCCTTGTCGAATGTTTCAGATAGCTTGAACTTTTCATTAAATGCAGACTTAAATGATCCACCACATAGAGGCTTTTCATCTCTCATGGGGTTATCTTCAGCAGTAATTGTAAATGGTTGAGTCAACATTCCTAGAAGAGTTGTCTTTTGTGTACCATTCTGCCCTGCAAATACTGTTAGTTGGCTACCCAAATTAAATTCAACATCCTCAAAACCTCGAAATTTTTTTATTTCAGCTTTCTCAATAATCATTTTTAGCGGAGGGATTTAGAAGAGTAATTGATTTTATCTGATAATACTAATAGTTCTTTGCCAAGTTTAGGTAAATCAATATGATAATTAAGATTAAAACTATAGTGATTCCTGTCACTATATAGTTTCTTAATTTCTGGAACATTGTCATATGTAAGCATCCAGTAAAAACTATTATGTCGATTAAGGAATTTTGCTAATTTTTCATGACTCTCTTCGTTATAGTGATTAAGGTAGAGGCAGCTTCCTTTGACATAGTAAGGAGGATCAAGATATACAAACTGTTTTTTTTCTTTATAAATAGTATTAAGAAGTTCAATGCCATCACGATTGGTAATTCTGATTCGTGATTTATAAGAAGCTATTTTTTTAATTCTTTCTATTAATCCGGTTTTATTAAACCGCGCATCAATAAGCCACTTTCCATCTTGTTTAGCTCCGCCAATTGGTCCCCCTTCAATAATACCAGATCGGTTTGTTCTATTTAAAAAGAAGGTTGCAAACCCTAATTCAAACTGCAAGGATTTTTTATTTTTATATATTTCTCTTTGTTTATGCCACTCATCAAGTGTTGCTTCAGTACTTTTTATCTTTTCAATAAAATCCAAAGGACGAGTTAAAATGGATTTCCAGAATGAATAAATTGATTTATCGAAATCATTGATAATAATATTGTCAACCTTTTCTGAAAATAGTAATGTTAATGCAGCACCAGAGCCGCCAGCGTAAGGTTCGACATACGTACAATCCGATATTTTATTGCCTTCAATTAGAGAGGATAAAAAATTTGATAAACTAGATTTTCCTCCAGGGTATCGTAGAGGACTATAATGTTGACTAGGCGTTTTTACTATATTATTCATTTGTAAATCCCATGACTAGCTGTAAGAATTTGTTGAAATTGCTTATTAGCTAATATATTAAAAAACGCATTAAATAAAAACTTATTCAAATTTTTATTGGGCACGCGTTGCAAACGCGCGCCAGCAATTATTAGCTGATAGAGTAACCCGCTATCATTTTCTACCACTCCCCACCTCTTTTGTGCTACTTTTTTGTCCCCCTTGTGCGAAAGCCTACGCGTAAGTAAAAGGGGTACGGGGGATGACTTTTTAAACTTTCAACTCAAGCATGCCAATTGTCATCGCCCGTTCAAAACGGTAAAAACCTTACATACCTACTCCCAAAAACAGACAAATTATCAGGAAATAACAGGAAAATTAACAGGGCAATAACAGAGAGAAAATTTTATGCATGTAAGATTTTTTATCAACTAGTAGAAAATGATGTAGCACAAACTCCTATGGTTTATGCTTTCAAGTAGTAGATTGCCTAATTGTTCAACTAGTAAACTACCATAAGAATGCCAATTGGCACAACAGAAAAAGCGTTAATTATAACCCGTAGTTTAGGGGCTACCGCTGCCCTAACAGGCTATTTTACAGTGGCATTCGCCTTCACCTGTATCTTCAGCTCGTCCAGTTGGGCGTTAGAAATTACAGAAGGAGAATCTATCATTACATCGCGGCCCGCGTTGTTCTTTGGGAAGGCGATGAAATCTCGGATAGAGTCCGCCCCGCCAAAGAGCGAGCACAAGCGGTCGAAGCCAAAGGCAATGCCGCCATGCGGTGGCGCCCCATATTCAAAAGCGTCCATCAAAAAGCCAAACTGGGACTTAGCTTCTTCGTCTGTAAAGCCCAGCTTCTTAAACATGATCTCCTGCAAATGCCTGTCGTGTATTCTTATGGAACCGCCGCCCACTTCTACGCCGTTTATTACCAGGTCGTATGCGTTAGCGCGAACCGCCCCCGGGTCTTTGTCCAGAAGGGCAATGTCTTCCGGCTTTGGCGAGGTAAAGGGGTGGTGCATGGCGAACCATCTTTTCTCGTCCTCGTTCCATTCCAGCAAAGGGAAGTCTACTACCCACAACACAGAATATACTTCTTTATCTCTAAGCCCAAGCCGTTTGCCCATCTCCAGCCGTAGCTCCGAAAGGGCAGGGCGGGTTTGTTTGGCCTCGCCGGATAGTACTAATAGTAAATCGCCCGGTTCAGCGTTAAATTGCTGCGCCCACTTCTTCAGTTCCTCCTCGTTGTAAAACTTATCTACGCTTGATTTTAAAGAACCATCCTTATTGTACCTCACGTACACCAATCCCTTTGAGCCTATTTGAGGGCGTTTTACAAAGTCCGTCAGCTCATCCACCTCTTTGCGGGTGTATTCGCTACAGCCCTTGGCGCAAATGCCTACTACCAGTTCGGCGCTGTCGAACACGTTAAAGCCCTTGCCTTTTGCCACGTCGTTAAGTTCTACAAACTTCATATCAAAACGAGTGTCCGGCTTGTCGTTGCCATAGTAACGCATAGCGTCGGCATAGGTCATGTGCGGCACTTTCTCGAACTCAATGCCTTTAACGGTTTTAAACAAATGCCTGGTAAGTCCCTCAAAGGTTTGTAGTATATCTGCCTGTGTTACGAAGGACATTTCGCAGTCAATCTGTGTAAACTCCGGCTGCCTGTCCGCCCGCAGGTCTTCGTCCCTAAAGCATTTTACTATCTGGAAGTAACGGTCGAAGCCCGATACCATTAGCAACTGTTTAAACGTTTGCGGCGACTGCGGCAGGGCGTAAAACTGACCAGGGTTCATCCGCGAAGGCACTACAAAGTCCCTCGCCCCCTCTGGCGTAGATTTAATAAGCACCGGTGTTTCCACCTCAATAAAGTGTAACGAGTCAAGGTACTTCCTGGTCTCAGCCGCCACCCGATGCCTTAGCTCCAGGTTCTTGCGTACTATGTTCCTGCGTAAATCCAGGTATCTGTATTTCATCCTAAGCTCTTCGCCTCCGTCGGTCTCGTCCTCAATAATAAATGGCGGCGTTTTGGCTGCGTTAAGAACTTCCAAACTTTGTATTCTTAGTTCTATATCCCCCGTTGGCATTTTAGGGTTTTTAGAAAGGCGCTCTATCACTGTTCCCTGCGCCCTTATTACAAACTCTCTTCCAAGTCCTCGCACGGCCTCTACAATGGCTTTATCGGTCTTGCCCTCGTCAATAAGCAATTGGGTTATTCCATAACGGTCCCTTAGGTCTACCCACAGCATACTTCCCTTGTCCCTTACCCTTGCTACCCAGCCGCATAGCGTTACTTCTTTGTTTACATCAGAGATTCTTAGTTCTCCACAAGTTGTTGTTCTTAACATATTTTTAATTTGCAAAAGGCGAATTTAACTATTTGTTATTTGGTTTTAAAGTCAATTCGGGATTCTGTTTCAGAAATAAAGTTTATAACTTGCGCATTGTAAATTTTAATACATGAAATTACTCGCATTCTTATTAAGCATCCTCTTATTTTCCTCAGCTTCAGTGCCTAAGCTTCATTCCCAAAAAATAGCGGAAGGGGTAACGGTTTCGCTGCCTTCGGACTTTGTACCGATGTCCGATAACGACATTGCCCAACGCTATCCCTCTACAAAAAAGCCGCTTGCCATGTATACCAGCCTCGACAGGGTGGTTGATTTTGGGGTTAATGATAGCAAAGCGAAATTTCCTGGCAGCGATTTAAACATCTTGAAGGACTTTTACCTGTCTACCATATTAAGCCTTTATAACAAGGTAGATTTTATACAAAAAGGTTTGATACAGCCAATTAAAAAGAGAAACTACATTGTTTTTGAGTTTACCTCAGAAATAGACCAGACCCATAAATATACTTACCTGCAATACGCCCTTATTAATAATCGGGTATTTATCTTTAACTTCACTTGTCCGCAAGAATACATGGGCAAATGGCAGGCAACCGCCAAAGCTGTAATGCAGACGGTGAAACTAAACGACGCACAGGTTAGCAAAAATGTTGTACAGCAGGTTGAACCGGAAAAAAAAGGAAAGAATAGCAAGGAAACCTTTAAAGACTTAAATTCCAGGAAAAAAGCAAAGTAGTGGAGCTATCTATACACAGCGACGAGCATTTTATGAAGGAGGCCTATAAAGAGGCTTTGCAGGCTTTTGAGGAGAATGAAGTGCCTATAGGAGCCGTGGTGGTTTGCAATAATAAAGTAATAGCCCGCGCCCATAATCAAACAGAACGATTAAACGACGCTACCGCCCATGCAGAGATGATTGCCATGACATCAGCGGCAAATCACCTTGGAAATAAATACCTTAACGAGTGCGACTTATTTGTAACGGTGGAACCTTGTATAATGTGCGCCGGGGCGGCTTTCTGGTCTCAGTTCAGGCGGGTGGTATTTGCCACTACTGATGCTCGGCAAGGCTTCGAACGCATACAAGAACGCATTTTGCATCCTAAAACAGTGGTGTTAAGGGGGATAATGAAAAAGGAATGCGAGGAGCTAATGCTAAGATTTTTTACTAAACTGAGAAGCAATTAAATTTATTGGCTACCTGCTTTTTGTAACGTTTTTTATGTCTTTATGTTTTATATCTATTTTTAGGAACAGGGTGGAAAATAAGTAAACGATATAACTTATTTAAAAAATCATGTAATAACTATTTCTTATCGCTTATTACATTTGTCCTAATTGGGGGAATTTATTATATCGCAAAGTAAAATAATTTTCCAAATACCGATCCTTTAAAATGGAGGCTTTGATTCGTTTGTCATCTTAATTTTTAAGGCATAAACTTATATGACAACCGGATAGTTATTTTAAATTTTTAACAACTTAAACATATACTTTTATGGCTTTTGAACTACCGGCTTTACCATACGCGCCAGACGCATTGGAGCCACATATTGACAAAACAACTATGGAAATCCACCATGGCAAGCACCACCAGGCTTATGTAACCAATCTTAACAAAGCGGTTGACGGCACTGAGCTTGCAGGTAAAACCATTGAGGAGCTACTGGCGCACATCAGCAAAGCGCCTGCAGCTGTTAGGAATAACGGAGGCGGACATTACAATCACTCATTGTTCTGGAAGTTGCTTACTCCAAAAGGGCACGGAAAACCTGGCGGCGAATTGGCGGCGGCTATTGACAAACAATTCGAGTCTTTTGATAAGTTTAAAGAATTGTTTAGCGCTGCAGGCGTAGGCCGCTTTGGTTCCGGATGGGCGTGGCTGACTGTTACAGGCGGCGAGCTTAAAATTAGCTCAACTCCTAACCAGGACAACCCATTGATGGATATTGCTGAAGTAAAGGGCGCTCCTATTTTGGGAGTTGATGTTTGGGAACATGCCTACTACCTTAAATACCAAAACAGAAGGCCGGATTATCTTACCGCTTTTTGGAACGTGGTTAACTGGGACGAGGTATCTAAACTATATACCCACGCTAAATAAGCGTTGTTATAGTATAATAAATAAGGCTCCAATCGGAGCCTTATTTATTAGTTATAGTAATTTTTTTTTAGAAGTAGAAATTTAAGTTAACAGAAGTCAAGCCTGCGCCTAAGCCCAGGCTTGTGGCGTTACTACCAGCGGTATAGCCTTTAGTAGTAGTGGTATTTACGCTATTAGTAGCTCCGTTCCAGGTCTGAACTTTAGTTGACCCTTGTCCGGTAAAGCTCATTGACGGCCCCCACTGGTATTCTGCTCCTAGAGAAACTTTAGGGGCAAAGAAGTATTCTACTCCTATAAACCCAACTACTGCAATAGTAAATGTACTGCCTGATTTGGTTTGCAACAAGCCATTTGCCTGACCAAACTGAGGCGCATCGTTTTGATGAGTGGCTGTTAGTGAATTGCCATAGGTATATTTATTAGAAGAACTTGCAATACCTAATATTGCCTGTGCTCCATAAAATCCCTGCACTCTGCCTATGCCCTTTCTTTTTTCAAGGCCGGCGCCAATATAAAATCCTGTAGTAGAGGCGGTAAATTTATCTGTGACCTGGGCCGGAGGAGTTGAGGTTGAACCAGCCTGATCAACTAACGCCTTCTGAGTATTAGATGTCATATTAACCCCTAATAACGCTCTTACGGCTGTATTTGCATCAAGGAAATATTTACCCGTAATGGCTGTAATTGGCTGAGCAATATTAGGGTATGGAGTTGTGTAGCTGGTGGTTGGCGCAGTATAAACGCCAGTGCCATGGAAAGCATTGCCAAAATAATTAATTATCGGACTTGCAGAAAAGCTTAAGCCCCAGTCGCCTGCCTCAGGAAGGATGGAATATCCCTTCTTGGAAAGAATGGGGGTATTTGCCGGTGTTGTTTGAGTCTGATTTTGTGCATTAGCTGCAAATGTTGCTGTTAATAAAGAAAATGCTAGAAACAATTTTTTCATAGTTTAAGAGTGGTTTTGGTTTATAATGTTGCGAAGGTATGTGATTTAGAGATTAAAAAGCAACTACTTTTGTGTGTTTTCTATAAATTAAATATCAAATAAAAGTGTTTTTGTTATACTAAACCAATAAACGTAGAATAAAACAAGGATAAAACAGAACTAAATAATGCAAATAAAGGTGTTAAAAAAATGAATAAACGGGCAAATTTTAAAGTGAAAATCTGATTTTTATGGCTTATTTTAATCTTTTAAGTTATTTTTTTAACCTAACTGTGGCAATTTTTTCTTTATTTTTGTGCCAATTGGCATTTTTTAAGAGTTGGCCCATTTTACTAATTAGGTAATTTATAACTAAAGCGGGTAAAGAATTAGGGTTTGTGCTACCTAAAAAACTACTAGTTGAGGGTTAAACTTACCTGGCACCCGTTGGCACATTGTTTTTCATTGATATTTTATTGCTAATCGTATTGCTTTCTATTGCTAATTTAACTGAAAACTTTTTGAGCATGTAAGGTTTTTGGCCGTTTTGAACGGGCGCCAGTTGGCATGGAAGAGACAGGTTTTAAGAAACTCATCCTCTTGGCCCCCTATCGGATCCCGCAAGCTTAAGCACAAGGGGGAAATAATTATAGCATAAATGAGCTTTATTCTCGCGGTAAATTATTATGGCTTTACTATAACCCTCGTCAGTCAAAAAATAAGTTGCGCTTTATAAAAACGAAAAGGCCCCGGCAAATGCCAGGGCCTTCTTTATTGTCTTACTAAAGCTTTTCTTAATTACTCTCCAACAATTAGCTTTTCAGTGTAGATATTGTCCAGTAAATCTTTTACCTGAACTATATATAGGCCTGCTGGAGCGTTTTCCAGATACAGAGAGGCTTCATGCCCGGCAGACTTACCTTCTGTTACTAATATACCTTGTATTGTATATACCTTGTAGGTGAAGTCGCTATTGCTTAAAGTAATGGCTGTATGTCCATTGTTAGCGGGGTTAGGGAACATATTAATCTGCGCTGCTTGAGGCGAATTTTGTTGCGTACCCAAAGCCGCATACCTGCCATTTGCCAAACCTCCCGTATAACTGCATTTAGAACAGCTAATAGAGGCTCCGCTATTAAACTGTACGTTGCTGGTAGTAATACCGCTGGCATTCAGATCGCAGAAAGCTATTGGCCCAGTAAAGGTTGTCTGGGTAAGGTTTGCCGTACCGTTAAGGCTTATCAAGGCGCAGCCAGAACCGTTGTCTGTAAAGGTTGACGAACCGGTAGTAGTAACACTTGCAGCCTCAATAATTGACCCCGGATTTAAAGCGCTAACTGTCCCGTTAAACTGTAGCTGGCCAACAATGGAAATAGTTCCGCCATTTTGAAACTGTACGCCCTGATCATTTACCATATTGCTGCCTGTTACATCAACAGTACATCCATTAGTAAATGTGGTATTAATATTATTAGTAAGCACACCGCCTACAGATAATAGCCCATAGTTCTGAATGACATTTCCATTGGCAAGGTCAGATTTTACAATAAGAGTCCCATCATTAACCAACTTGCCTTGCCCGCTTAATGTTACATTTGAAGTTACAGTAACGTTGCCATAATTGTTCCATTGGCCATTGCTTACGGATACAGAAGACGCCGTCATAGTTCCGTAAGTAGTAATAGAAGCGGAAGATGAATTAAGGGAAATTGAAGAGGCTGTTAATGTTCCTAAAACTATTAATTGGCTGTTGGCGTTAAGCGTTAATGAAGAGATAGTAGCATTACCTTTAATAACAAGCGTTCCTGAAGAGAAATTAATGTTTCCGGAAAAACTATTATTAACGCATGCGATACCGCCATTAACTGACGGGCTTGACGTTCCGTCCAAAATTTGAGTGCATGAGTAACTTGACGGCGAAGGTACTGTAAACGTTGGGTTACATCCGCAACCTGCCGGACGAGTAAGCTGAATACTCTGAGTAGTAGCGCAGGTGTTTTTATCAGTCACGGTAACACTATAGGTTCCTGCAATTAAATTTGATAAGCTGCTTCCTGTAGCGCCATTGTTCCACTTAATGGTATAAGGAGACTGTCCCCCAGTAACTGATAAATTGATAGAACCATCGCCGGTAACATTACAACTTGTATTATAACCAGCTATGACCGTTGGGCTGGTTAAAGAAACATTAAGTATACCCGGATTGTTCAAGATAGTTACCACGGCAGTAGCAGACGAAGTATTACCACTTGGATCGGTAGCTGTAAGGGTTACCGTATTTGCCCCAATATTAGCGCAGGTAAAAGTAGTCGGGCTAAGCGTTAGTGTTTTAATACTGCAATTGTCAGTACTGCCATTATTTACCTGGGCAGCAGTAATTGTTACACTGCCTGAAGTAGTCAATTCAACAGAAATATTTTGAGTAATGACTGTTGGTTTTATATTATCTACAACTGTTACTGTGGCTTGTGCAGTGGCTGTGTTTCCGCTTTCATCTGTAACGGTTAAGGTAACTGTATTAGCCCCTAGGTTAGAGCAGGTAAAACTTGCCTGACTTAACGACAGGCTCTTAATGCTGCAATTGTCGGTGCTTCCATTATTTACCTGGGCGGCAGTAACAGTAGCTGTTCCGAATGCGCTTAAATTAACTGTGATGTTCTGTGCCACCGCAACCGGAGGAGTAACATCTGTTACAGTAACAATAGCTGTGGAAGTAGTAGTGTTTCCGCTGCCATCCGTCGCCGTAAAGGTTACGGTGTTAGGCCCCAGATTGGCGCAGGTAAAGGTTGATGGGCTAAGGGTAAAGCTTACCACGCCGCTATTATCAGAGCTTCCGTTGTTTACTGCCGAGGCTGGTACAGTAACTGTTCCGTTGGCATTAAGGCTAACAGTAATGTTTTTTGTTATAACCACCGGAGGTATATTATCAATAAGCGTTACTATGGCTGTAGCAGTAGAAGGGTTTCCGCTTTCATCCGTAACTGTAAGCGTTACGGTGGTATTTCCAAGATTCGCTCCTGTAAACGAGGTCTGGCTTAACGATAATGAAGCTATACTACAGTTATCCGTACTTCCGTTGTTTACCTGCGACGGTGTAATTGTAGCAGTTCCTGAGGCCGGTAATTGTATAGTGATGTTTTGCGCTTTTGCGACAGGAGCAATATTGTCTACCACTGTTAGCACAGCCTGGGCAGTAGCTGTATTACCACTTTCATCTGTAACAGTTAATGTTACTGTATTAGCTCCTATGTTAGCACAGCTAAAATTAGCCTGGCTCAGCGACAAACTCTGTATGGTGCAATTGTCAGTACTACCATTATTTACCTGGGCGGCAGTAACTACAGCGCTGCCTGTAGCATTAAGATCAATAGTTATATTTTGTGCTTTTGCAACAGGCGCAGTATTATCTACCACGGTTACTGTAGCCAGGGCAGTTGCTGTATTACCGCTTTCATCCGTAACTGTTAAGGTTACTGTATTAGCGCCAATATTAGCGCAGGTAAAGCTGGTTTGGCTAAGCGCTAGTGAGGCAATACTGCAATTGTCTGAACTACCATTGTTAACCTGGGCAGAAGTAATGGTTGCGGTACCGGCGGCGTTTAGCGCCACTGTAATATTTTGTGCGATAGCAATTGGAGGTACGGGATCAGTAACTGTTACAACTGCTGTTGAAGTTGTAGTGTTACCGCTACCGTCTGTTGCCGTAAAGGTTACCGTGTTTGGCCCAAGATTGGCGCAGGTAAAGGTTGACGGACTTAAGGTAAAGTTTACTACTCCGCTATTATCATAACTTCCATTGTTAACTGCCGAAGCTGGTACAGTTACCGTTCCGTTGGCATTAAGACTAACGGTAATATTTTTTGTTATAACAACCGGAGGTATATTATCAATAAGCGTTACTATAGCAGGAGCAGTTGAGGTGTTGCCGCTTTCATCGGTTACTGTTAACGTTACGGGGGTATTGCCTATGTTAGCTCCAGTAAAGGTAGTCTGGCTTAAAGCCAGGGAAGCAATGCTGCAATTATCTGTACTGCCATTATTTATTTGCGAGGGTGTAACTGTCGCTGTTCCTGACGCAGGCAATTGTATAGCAATATTCTGAGCAACCGCAACCGGCGGAGTATTGTCTACTACTGTAACAACAGCGGTTGAAGTAGTAGTATTTCCGCTACCGTCTGTCGCTGTAAAGGTTACCGTGTTTGGCCCAAGATTGGCGCAGGTAAAGGTTGAAGGGCTAAGGGTAAAGTTTACCACTCCGCTGTTGTCGTAACTTCCGTTGTTAACTGCCGAAGCTGGTACGGTAACCGTTCCGTTTGCGTTAAGGCTAACAGTAATGTTTTGGGTTACGACCACCGGAGGTGTATTATCAATAAGCGTCACTATAGCAGGAGCAGTTGAGGTGTTGCCGCTTTCATCGGTTACTGTTAGCGTTACGGGGGTATTGCCTAAGTTGGCTCCTGTAAAAGTAGTCTGGCTAAGGCTCATAGAAGCAATAGTACAATTATCTGTACTGCCGTTATTTATTTGCGAGGGTGTAACTATAGTGGTTCCTGATGCAGGCAGTTGTATAGTGATATTCTGAGCCACAGCAACGGGAGGAGTATTGTCTACTACTGTAACAATAGCCGTTGATGTAGTAGTGTTACCGCTGCCATCTGTCGCTGTAAAGGTTACGGTGTTTGGCCCCAGATTGGCGCAGGTAAAGGTCGAAGGGCTTATGGTAAAGGTTACCACCCCACTGTTAGAATAACTTCCGTTATTGACTGCCGAAGCTGGCACGGTAACTGTTCCGTTGGAGTTAAGACTAACAGTAATGTTTTGGGTTATGACCACCGGAGGAATTACGTCTACAAGCGTTACTATGGCATTAGCCATAGAGGTATTGCCGCTTTCGTCTGTTACAGTTAACGTTACCGTTGTATTGCCTAAGTTAGCTCCCGTAAAAATGGTTTGGCTAAGACTCATGGAAGCAATGCTGCAATTATCTGTACTTCCATTGTTTACTTGGGCTGGTGTAATTGTAATAGTTCCTGAGACAGGAAGTTGTATAGTAATATTTTGAGCTACAGCAACAGGAGGAGTATTGTCTACTACTGTTACTATTGCCTGCGCTGTGGAAGAATTACCGCTTTCATCTGTAACAGTTAATGTTACCGTATTTGCTCCCAGGTTTGCGCAGGTAAAATTTGTCTGGCTTAACGATGTGCTCTGAATGCTGCAATTGTCTGTGCTGCCATTATTTATCTGTGCAGGAGTAACTACCACATTCCCTGTAGCATCAAGATTGACAGTGATATTTTGTGCAACTGCTACCGGTGAGGTATTGTCTACTACCGTTACTGTTGCCTGTGCCGACGCAGAGTTACCGCTGGCATCAGTTACAGTAAGAGTTACTGTATTTCCAGTCGCTACAATATTAGAGCAGGTAAAGTCAGTTTGGCTAAGCGTCATGGAAGCAATGCTGCAATTATCTGTGCTTCCATTGTTTATTTGTGCAGGAGTAATAGTAGCATTGCCCGTAGCATCCAGGTATACTGTAATATTTTGTGTTACAACTACGGGAGGTGTAACATCTGGCGCTAATGGAACAATAATAGTAGTGTTGTATAAGTCGCCTTTGGGGTCTGTGATTTCAAAAGTATAAGTACCGGGGCTAAGGTTTGGATATTGCCACATGTTATTAGCCGGGATAGGCTGAGGACTTCCATTAAAGATAAATGTATATGGGGTAGCCCCTCCCAATCCTGTCACCTTAATTGAACCTGTACTAGTACACGTAGCAGGTGTAATGGTAATATCTCCGGAGAGTAAGTTATTTAGATATATATTAGCCACGTCGGTGGAATAATCCGGGACAACAATATCTATTTTCCCATCCCCATTAAAATCCCCAGCGCCCAGGTTATGTGTTTCCGTTGTAACGGCGTAAACCTGCTCAGCCTGAAAAGTACCATCGCCATTACCTAATAAAATGCTGATTTCACTGGCTTGCTGAGATGCTGTTCCTAAGTCGATTTTACCATCGTTGTTAAAATCCGCACTAACTATCCCTCTTGGTTCTGGCGCAATTGTATTGGTACTTTTAACAGAAAAAGAACCAGTTCCATTACCCAGAAAAACAGTTGCCTGACCAGTTGAACCACCTATTATTGTGGTTATAGCAATATCTAAATTCCCATCCCCATTATAATCTGCATGAGTAATTCCCTGCGATTCAGAACTCCCACTAGTATTAGGGATTGTAAATAATTCAGGTAGCTTAAATGTTCCATCGCCATTACCTAAAAAAACGGTCATGTTTGTGCTTTCATCATTAGCGGTGGCCAAATCCTGCTTACCATCCTTATTAAAATCGGCTGTTGTTACATCATGTGTTTCAAAACCACTTCCACCTATATTCGTGGCAAGCTCAATTGTTGTTCCCGCCTTAAATGTGCCATCTCCATTTCCTAATAAAATTGGTATTACTGCCCCTCTTCCCGCTAACGCAATATCAAGTATATTATCATTATTGAAGAATCCTGCTGTTAAATCCTGACCTTGAGCCGTACTGGCTGTTATTGATGGCCTAAAAGTACCATCGCCAATTCCCATACTCCCATTTCCTAACAATATATTTGTTCCTCCTCCTGATATATCTGATGTGGCCAAATCTAAAATTCCATCGTTATTAAAATCTGCTTTAATCAAATCATAAGGGCCATCGCCAACTGTATAGTTTACCGCATTCTGGAATGTGCCATTTCCATTGCCCATTAAAAGGCTTACAGTTCCGCTACTTCCCCCATCATTCTGAAATGAATTTGCAATGGCTATATCTAAAAATTGATCATTATTAAAAAAAGCTGTGACTACTCCTCTTGGAGTTGATTGAACTGTTACTGTTGGCGGATTCGCCGGTATAAAAAGCTGCGCTTGGGCAATACCCTGCCATAACAAAATAAGGCTAAGGGTTATTAAAATTTTTTTCATAAAAAAGGTTGTTTGTTTTGGTTAAAAAATACAGCAAAAAAAGAAAAACTATTACACACAAATTATAAAAATTATTTTATAGATTCTGATGATACCATGCACTTAAATGATGATATCAGAAACTTAAACTCTGGGGCAAAGTTATTGATAATCTCCTATTCAACAATAATAAGCATATTAATTACTGGCGCTTTATTGCTTTTTTTAATACATGTTTTTTATATAATTTAATAGTGAATAAATATAAATTAGTTTAAAAACTTACATCTCCATTTTAGCTATAAAAAACCTCAGTTGGCTGAAAATTAAATAGTTAGTGGACAATATAAGGATTGCGTTCTATAAAGGTAATAATAGCAGATATGCCAAAAAATTACATTTTGAAACGGTATGTTACATAAGTATAACGTAGCCGGTTGCATGTTTTCTTCTGGTTTAAGCTGATAGATAGGGTATAAATGGTTGCCCGAATAAATAATAGGATTTATTCCAAATAATTGCAAAAAAACATGTACAGACAATGAAGATCAAAAAAAGGCTGTTCGTTTATCTTCTTTAAGCTTTAAAAAAAATATCGAATTGCTAAAAGTAATAATATCAAGTAAAAAAGAAATGAACTCAGAACAAAAACACACTATGTCATTAAAAACAATCTAATAGTATATGCTTCTTCCCGATTACAACGTGAGCCACAGCAAATTGCAAACCAGCATCAATTATGTTTTTAAATTCTGGTATTTATAAGCTTTCCTGTTTGTTTTAAAATTGTTGCACCTGGTTCTACTATTTAAAAAAATATTTCTTGCAAAAGGTGGCAATCTGGCATCTGTTTTGATTGTACTTACCCAAAGTAACAAAAACAAACAAACTTATTTTAATTAATACTTAACCAAGAGACATGGCCAAAAGACGTGCGAGTAAAATGACTTTATTATATTTCCTCTATTACGCTTCAATTTCTCCACCATCTATAGTAATTACAATTCCATAGTCTTTGTAAGGCCTACTGGAAGATCTTACCGGAAGTTTTCGGTAATCTAGATTATTTATCAGCATTAAATTACTACCCCTATGTTGGATTTATATTTTCAACAAGTTTATAAACCTAATTGGGGCTAAAGCAAAGATTTACAAGTCTTAATAGATGATCTAGCATAACCAAAAATAAAACTTAGGATAAATCTGATAAGGAAGCGTTGCTATTATTAATACTAAAAGTAAAGGCTTTATATCATATATAGGACAATAGACTGCCTAATTTGGGGACAGGTAGGGTTGCCAAGTCTGCTAAATTTCAATAATAAATAAGAGCAGTACTGATAATACTGTTTATTAATAAAGTAAAAAACAATTAACTAAATTTAACAATGATTTCGATTATAATTTCAGTTTTGGTATTAACACTAATGGAGATAGTGTTGGGGATAGATAATATTATTTTTATAGGCTTATTAGCTAATGGGTTAGAAAATAAGCGCGAGGCTAATATTGCCCGTAAAACGGGGCTGGCTATCGCCTTGGCAGTAAGGGTTGTAGCGTTGTTGTTTATATCTCGCCTGGCACAAATGACAGAGCCTGTATTTAGTATAACTACTACCAACGGTTTTGAACATCCTGTTTCTGTACGCGATGCCATATTATTTCTAGGGGGCTTGTTCCTTATCCACAAAAGCGCATCTGAAATACGCGGCATGTTTGAGGAAGAAAAGAAGGAAGAGCATAAACCGGGCCTGATGATAAAGGTAATTTTACAAATAGTAATTATCGACCTAGTATTTTCCGCCGATTCCATACTTACTGCCATTGGCTTGGTGGATAAGGTAGAGATCATGATTGCGGCTGTAGCGCTATCTATGGGGCTAATGTTCTTTTTATCAGGTAAAATAGCGGAGTTTATAGACGGCCGCCCCTCCCTTAAAGTGTTGGCCCTGGCGTTCCTTATTACCATAGGCGCCACGCTGGTAATGGAAGGCGCCGGGATGGAGATTGAGAAAGCGTATATTTATTTTGCTATGGCTTTTGCCGGGGTTATAGAAGCGTTAAACTCCAAATTGAAACTGCGGCCCATACGAAAAATCTCAAAAAAGAAAAAGGGTAAAGAAACAGGCAATGTAAGAGAAGAGGAAGAATTGGCTTAACAACTTATATAGGTAGTAGGATATAAAGACTTACTACCTATATTTTTTATAGGTAATAGTTATTATATTTTCTTTCTTTAAAAATAGAAAAGGTTAATGCTGTGGGATAGAATGAAAATAACGCAACCAGTTTTGCTTAGTACATACAAACAACTATAACTTTTTAGAATATTTATAGAAGGTATTGTAAAGTACCTTAACTCCTAACTAAACGAACCATTCTCATTAAGTATAATATTCCTTGTTAGCCATAACATGATTGGCGGCTTTAATGCGGCTGAATTTCATTTTTTCTTATACCCTCCATAAACGAAGCTTGGAACTGATGTATATCCGGAATAGTATTAAATGGTAAAACAATAGAGCATATATACTTGCCACAATGGTATGAAATGCCTTTATATTGTTCAAAGTGATTGAACCTGCTTATATATGCCATTCCTGATTTTTCGAGCGCTTTAATTTCAAGAAGTTTTAAATCTATTGTCAATCCGGTTCTTAAAACTTTTGAAATTGCCTCTTTTATTGTCCATATCATTGTATAGCTTAAATCGGAAGCTAAGTCACAGGAAGAGGCTAACTTAAACTCTTCTTTAGATATCTGGCTTTTCATCGCCTCTATCTTATCCGTATCAATTTTTTCTAAGTCTATTCCCATTGGATGTTCCTCGGGGAATGCTAAAGCCACTCCTATTCCATCGCAATGGCTAATACTGACTTGAATATTCTGGCTCTTAACATTTCTTACGACAGGAAATTCAAAAACTCCAAACCCTATTAAAAGTGAAGAGAGGTCTTCAGCGGGGTTTAATTCTCCAATAGCCATTTTTGCCGCTACCCTTCCCAATAGATAGCTTATCTTTCTGTTATCAGCCATTAATTTATTATAATGAGCAAGTTCATTAGGGTGCAGAATAGAACTATATTTTTCAATATCCACAAGTAGTTCGCTAAATACACAATATCCCGCCCTAGTACTTCCACTTTCTCTTTCAAGCCTAATTGTCCCTTTTTCCATTTGTTACAAAATATCTTTTTTATTTCAGATACGTATATATAACATAATTTAAAATTGCCGTGGAACAAAAAAAATACATTGGGTAACTTTTTATCAAAAAACTTTGTCGTAATTATAAGCGCCTATTTATTGTATTAAATTAATACAATTTTGCCGTAGCTGTTTTAAAAATTTGCTTTAAAATTATAGCACATGCCCGTATTAATAACAAAAAAACTATGTGGTTAGATCATAAAGCTCTGCTTATTAAGTGATAAAAACCATTTCAAATATTTAGATTTATGTTATTTTTACGTTTTAATCATTTCATATTCACCATTAAACAAGTTTCTTGATATGCTACATTCTGTTTCTCCTGAAGAAGCCTACCTTACCGAACTATCGGGATACTGGAAGAAGAGATTGCAAGGAGCTTCAGCAGTAATACTACCGTTCAATCAATATAATTTGGCGTTAAAGGAGGAAGATTTAAAAACGAATAATATTACTTTTTTTATAGACCCCAGTTTAGCTATCCGTGTTTTGCAATTGAGTCAGCAACAAAATACTACTCCTTTTACTATAATGGTTGTGGCGCTTAAAGCTTTATTATATAGATATACCAGTCAAAACAATATACTTATTTGCACGGCAGAGGGTCAAACAAACTCAGGTTTAATTAATAAACTAATATTGAATGACTATATAGAGGGCGATGATAGTTTTATAAAACTTATCAAAAAAGTTACAACTACTATTTTAGAGGCTCAAAATAATCCGTTGGCAATTGAAACCATATCGGGCTATTATTCCCCTGAGAAAGATGAATTCGCAGCTCTGCACCAGATATTGTTTATTAATAACATTCATCAATCGTCTTCCCCCTCAAATATTAGCGAAACAATACTGATTAATTCAACTGAAGATTATTCTCCTCACTTTGATTTGGTTTTTACACTTACGGTTACGGATGAAGGTTTAACAATCAATGTTGATTTCAATAGTGAGAAATTCCTTGAGCGCAATATTGTACCATTTACAGAACATTTTAAAAATATACTACTATCTGCTATTGATGCTCCAGAAAAAGCGATTGGCGCATTAAATATTCTTTCGGATAAGGAGAGAGATGAATTATTATTTCGTTTTAATGATACTAATATTGAATACCCTAAGAATAAAACGTTGGCAGCTCTTTTTGAGGACCAGGTTCTAAAAACACCTGATAGTATCGCTCTTAGGCAACAAGAACAGACGCTAACTTATCGCCAACTAAATGAAAGGGCCAACAGGCTAGCCTACTATTTGATGGAACGTGGCGTAAAGCCGAAAGACAATGTGGGCTTATTAGTAAAACGTGGTTTCGATATGATAGTAGGCATGTATGCCATACTTAAAGCAGGAGGAGCCTACGTGCCTATTGATCCAGAATATCCAGAAGACCGTCAGCAATATATTCTTTTGAATTCTGGTGTAAGTTTATCCATCACAGACGGGAATTATGAAATTCAGAAGCTTATCCCCAGTATTACATTTGTAAGCATTCATACAGTTGACATAAGCGAATATATCTGCGATAACCCTTGTCTAGCAATTAGCAGTCATGAATTGGCTTATACTATTTATACATCTGGCTCAACTGGGCGTCCAAAGGGCGTTATGATAGAACATCATTCTGCCGTTAACCTTGTATTATGGGTTAATAAACGATTTAATATAGGAGAGAACGACCGCTTGTTGTTCATTACCTCCATGTGTTTTGATTTGTCGGTTTATGATATTTTTGGCATGTTATGCTCAGGCGGCTCAATAGTAATTGCTGAACAACAGGAGGTGACCGACCTACGAAGGTTGCAGAAAATGCTGCAAGACTATCAAATTACTTTTTGGGATTCTGTTCCAACTACACTTGACTACCTGGTGCGCGATCTGGAAATGAACGGTGATAGTTCATATATAAATAACTCTCTTCGGTTGGTTTTTTTAAGCGGAGACTGGATACCTGTTAATCTTCCAACCCGTATTAAAAAACACTTTCCATCATCGCAGGTAATTAGCCTTGGCGGGGCTACTGAAGGAACCGTATGGTCAAATTATTATCCTATAGAAACTATTGATAGTACTTGGAAAAGCATTCCCTATGGCAAACCAATGTACAATAACTATTTCTATATTTTAAATGAATACCTGCAACCTGTTCCTATTGGCGTTGCAGGGGAACTATATATTGGCGGAGTTGGAGTAGCCAGAGGTTATGCTAATGATCCTGAAAAAACAGCCAATTCATTTAAACCCGATCCATTCACTAATAAAGGAGGGGGAATGATGTATAAAACCGGCGACCTGGGAAGAATGCTACCCGACTATAATATGGAATTCATAGGCAGAAAAGATAACCAGGTAAAGATACGAGGTTTTAGAATTGAGCTAGGTGAAATAGAAAGCGTGATAAGACAAACAGGTATGGTTACCGATATAATAACCATAGCTAAAGACGATAAAGAAGGCAAAAAAAGGTTAATAAGTTATGTTGTTGCCAACGGCTCTTTTAGCAAAGAAGAGATGAGCGTTTATTTAAAGAGCAAGCTACCCGAATATATGATACCATCTATTTGGATACGCCTGGATAGGCTACCATTAACATCAAATGGAAAAATCGACAAAAAAGCCTTGCCCGATTTTGACGCAGAAGAACAACTAAAATCACAATATGAGGCTCCGAAAGACGACCTTGAACAGGAATTAGCAGACATTTGGCAATCGGTTTTAGGCTCTGCTAAAATTGGAGTTAATGATAACTTTTTTGATCTGGGTGGGCATTCTTTGATTGCTGTTCAAATAATGACGGGTATTGAAAATAAAACAGGAATAAAGTTGCCTATTTCCGTATTGTTCAGGTATCCTACAATACGCACCCTGCACCATTTTATCCATAAAGAAAATGTTCAAACCAAGTTTAAGTGCCTTGCTCCTATAAAACCGGAGGGTAGCAAACCGCCTTTATATTTGATTCATGGCGATGGACTAAATATTTTAATTTTCAGCGCCCTTGCCTCTCTTTTGGATAAAGACCAACCTGTTTATGGCATACAGGCGCAGGGACTGGATGGCGTTGAAGCCCCACCGGAAGTTATGGAAGAAATTGCAGCCGATTATCTTAAGGAGGTCTTGGCACAAAATCCTAATGGGCCTTATACTTTGGCAGGTTATTCTTTTGGCGGCTATATAGCAATTGAAATGAGGCGGCAACTGGTGCAAATGGGGAAAAAGGTAAAACTGTTAGCAGTGTTTGATACAAATGCAGAAAACACAGAATATGTTAAACCTTTGGCTAATACTCTTTTTGTGAAACTGAAAAGACAATTTCCTAAGTTTTTATTTATTTTTCAGTCGTTTACTAAACACCCAATACTTACTACTAAATATCAAGGCAGCTTATTCTCAAAAAAATTGAAGGAGTTTTCTTACAGCGCTGGTATTATTAAAGAGCCTGAGACAACAGAATATTACATCAATTTAAATAGGATAGCCAGGAACCATGATATTGCTATTAAAAATTATAAGCTGGAGCCTTTTGATGCTAGTCTTCATTTATTCAAAGCAACAGAAAGGGTATATTTTGTAGATGATAGAAAATATTTGGGTTGGAGCAGGTATGCAAAAAAAGGCGTTTTTGTTCATGAAGTTCCCGGGGACCATAAAACGATGTTTGAGCAACCCAACGTTAGCGCCCTAGCCCAATCATTACAACAAGTTCTGGATAATAACCAATAACACTACTACTTCTTTATTGCCAGAAATGAATCTCGTTTCAACCAACTGCTACGAATAGCGCTGTGTAGAATAATAAAAAAAACCGTCAGGTTATATTGCCTAACGGTTTAAAAAACCACCAATTAACAACTAAATTATATCTTTGATAACTCCGCAGAATGAAGGGGTTTTTCAGTCTTTTTACCAAACCTTCTGCTTATGCTGTTAATGATTTTATCAAGGCTCATATAGGCTGAAGGAACCAGCACCAATGTAAGTAGTAAGGAGCTCGTAAGGCCGCCGATAATTACCCATGCCAGGCCATTCTTGGTTTCGGCGCCAGCGCCCTTTGCAAGGGCAATAGGAAGCATACCAAAAACCATCGCCAACGTCGTCATCATAATAGGCCTTAAACGGTCTTTGCCGGCCTCAATAAGCGCATCCTTTACAGAATACCCTTGCTCTCTTAGGTGGTTAGCAAAGTCTACTATAAGAATAGCATTCTTCGCCACTAGGCCCATTAGCATTATCATACCTATGATGGAGAAAACACTTAAGTTTTCCATAGAGAGCGCCAGGGCAAGCAAAGCGCCTATAAGGGCAACGGGCAATGAGAATAGCACAATAAAAGGATATAGGAACGAATTGTAAAGCCCCACCATAACGAGGTACACAAACACAATAGCTATTAACATCGCTATTCCAAGACTGCCAAAGGCGTCTGACTGTTGCTGCAACTGCCCGGCATACTCTACACTAACGCCTTCAGGCAATTTTTTACCTTTCATTATCTTCTGTATGTCCGCTCCCACAGTACCTATCGGACGTCCTATTACCTGTGCGTTTACGGTAATTGCCGGGATGCGATCCCTGCGCTCCAGCTTTGTAGCACCTAGCTCCTGCTTCACCTCTGCAAACTGATTAAGGGTAATTTGTTGTCCTTTCGAATTGATGAACATCAGGCTACCTACATCCCTTAAATTAGAACGGTTAAACTTGTCTAATAATACATCAATGTTATATTCATACTGCCCCTCCCTGTATTTGGATTTATCGTTACCATTAAACGCTGTTTGTAAGGCGCTGCCAACATCCTGTAAAGAAAGGCCAAGAGCCGCCATGCGCTGTCTGTCTATCTTTACATGCAGCTCTGGCTTAGGGTCCTCGGTAGAAAGTTCCACATCTGCCGTGCCTGGTGTTTTTTCTGTTATCGCCATTGTCATTTCGGCCGCTTTCCTAACAGAATCTAAGTCAATTCCTTTCAATACTATTTGTATAGGCGTTTGATTAGCATTACCTGTAATTCCTATGGGCGATACTTTAGCTTTAACTCCGGGTATCTTATTTATTTCCTGTTTCATCTCATACCCAAATTCATCGGATGAGACCTTCCGTTTATCTTTTTCTACCAATATAACAGTCATTTCTGAACGATAATTAACCGCCGAACTTGCCTGCTGTGAGCTTGCAAAACCCACATTACTAAACACCCTTACTACTTCCGGGCGGCTTAGTATCATTTGTTCTATCCGTTTTGTAACCTGATTATTTTGGTAAACGGTAACCTGCGGATCCAATTCCAGAGAAACAATAAGCTCCCCTCTGTCTGCCTGGGCAAAAAACTCACTTCCTACAAAGCCCAGTGGAACTAATGCTATAGAGCCTACGAATAACAGAAAACAAACCAAGTAAACTACCTTGCGATACCCCAAACACCATTCCAATACTCTTCCATACCAGTTCTTAATTTCTTCAAAGCCTGCTTCAAAGCTTAGTGATATTCTTCCCCATAGCGTCTTTTTAGTAAAGTGGTCTATTTTCCCGAATCGGGAGGCCAGCATAGGGGTAATGGTAAAGGAAACAAACAAACTCATTAAGGTAGAGAATACTACTACAAGCGAAAACTCTCTCACTATATTTCCTATTAATCCGGTTACCAGTGATATGGGTAAAAAAACCACCACGTCCACTAAGGTAATGGCAAGCGCAGTAAAGCCAATTTCGTTTCTACCATCCAGTGCAGCGGTCATTCTGTCTTTACCCATCTCCATGTGCCGGTATATATTTTCGAGCACCACTATAGAGTCGTCTACCAGGATACCTACTACCAAAGAGAGTGCCATAAGCGTCATCAGGTTTAAAGAGAAACCTGCCACAAACATCAGAATGAATGTAGAAATCATAGAAGCAGGTATTGCTACCATTACTATTAGCGAGCTTCTAAGGCTATGTAAAAACACCAGCATAACCCCGGCTACTATTATAACTGCAAGCATTAGGTCATGCTGCACCGCTTCTGCTGAAGCCAGCGTATAAACCGAATTATCGTTGGCAATACTGAATGCTACTTTCTTTGTTAAATATATTTTCTCAATATTGGCAATTTCCTTACGCACCCTTGCGCTTACTTCCACCCCATTTGCATCTGTCTGCTTCTGAACAATAAGCCCTATGGATGTTTTTCCGTTTATCCGGTTTAATGTTTTTTTCTCGGCTATACCTTCTCCTACTTCAGCCAGGTCTTGCACGGTAATCCTGCTACCATCAGGTTTTGTAGTTACTACAAGATGTTTTAGTTCATCCAATGAAGTAAACTTAGCCGCTACCCTAAGGCTGTATTGTTGGGCCGTACCCTCTACTTTTCCGGTAGGGTAATCCTGATTGGAGTTGTAAATCGCCTGCGTTAACTGGTTTAAGGAAACATTAAACGCCTTCAAACGGTCCGGGTCAACGTTTACTTTTATTTCCCTACGGTCTCCTCCTAAAACGGTGATTCTACCAACCCCTTGTACTTTTGACAATTGTGGCAAAATTCTGTCGTCAACTAATTTAAAAAAATCTTTCGGATCCATATTCGCTGTTATTCCCATTTGAAGGATAGGCAGGTCGCTTGTAGAAAATTTACTAATGGTAGGTTCGTCCACATCATCCGGCAGAGCGGCCATTACTGCATTTATTTTCCGTTGCGCATCTTCAACAGCTTTATCTACATTTGCAGACTGTAAAAGCTGTACTATTATAATGGAAACCCCTTCCTGAGAGGTGGATTGAATTTTATCCAGGTTTTCCAGCGAGGACAGTGCATCTTCTATTTTCTTCGTTACCGACGTTTCTACCTCGCCCGTAGCCGCGCCCGGATATTGAGTAATAATAGTAATTACAGGAGATTCGAATTTGGGAAGCAAATTGTAGTTTAGCCTGGTATAACTTAGCATTCCCAGAATACCAAGCACGGTAAATACCACTATTACCAGCGCCGGTCTTTTTATTGAAATTTCGGTTATTGACATAGCTTTATCGTTTATTGTTTAATAATAGTAACCGTAGAATTATCTTTTAAATTTATCTGGCCTGAAGTAACCACCAAGTCGCCTTCTTTTAACCCTTTTAATACTTCCAGGTATTTTCCGCCGTCATTGCCAATAAGCACATCGCGTAAATGGGCTTTATTATCAGTCTCTACTACATACACCTGTGCCGCTTTAATGCTACCAACCAACGCCTCTCTCGGAATTTGAAGCGACGCCTTTTTACTTTTCTGGTTAAACATAATATCCACATAAGTACCTGACTTAAGAGGATTCTTTGTCTGATTGACGATAGAAATTTCTACCGGATAGTTGTGCGCGTCATCTCCATTAAAACTAATGAAGGTAATTTTTCCTTTAAATACAACTCCGGGATAAACTGTGGCCCCTATATTTACCTCGTCTCCCAATTTCAGAGAATATACTTCCCGTTCAGGAATATTAACCTGTACTTTTAATTTAGATACATCCACAACAGTAGCAATAGAATTGCCCACGTTCAAATACGTTCCAACTTCTATTTTCTTTTCAGTAATATAGCCCGTAATGGGAGATACTACTGTTGCATTGCCTAATTCTTTCTTTGCCTGATCTAATTGTATTTTAGCGCTTTCATACGAAAGTTTGTACTGGTCGTACTGGGCTTTTGTTGCCGCTCCTCCTTCGTACAAGTTTTTATACCGATCTAAATTTATCTCTGCATTACTTAAAGATGTTTCAGAATTAGCTAAAGCAAGCTGTCGTATTCTACTATCAATATGCACCAAAACTTCTCCTTTGCTTACATGGTCGCCCAATTCGAAATTAATGCTGGTAACATTGCCTTGCACTACTGCTTTAACATCAATAATCTGGTTGGCCACGACAGTTCCCACCAAATCCAGGTTGGATTCGCTAAGTAGTAACTGTGCGGGAACTACATTAACGGCTACGGTAAAATTTACCTCTTCTTTAACTTTCTTCTTTTCCTCGATGTGTTTTTTAACGCTGGACAAACGGTATACTACGGCCCCTACTATTAACACTACTGCTGCTATTATTAAAATTCGTTTCATAAAAAATATATTTTCAAATACTATTGTTTTGAGTTAAGGTATTCTAGTAAACTTCCTTTAGCCTTCTCCAGCGCTAAACGCGCAGTATATAACTGAAGTAGAGATTGAGTATAGGTATTTTGAGCCAACAGCATCGCTGTTTCCGCATCTACCACCTCTGTTGAGGTAGCTGTGCCTTCGCGAAATTGGAGTTGAGTGATCTGGTAAACTTCCTGGGCAAGTTCCACATTCTGCTTCTCATACTCAATTCGCTGTTCATTGTTCCTATATTGCAGATAAGCATTCGTCACATCGTGATTGACTGTTTGCTGCATCCTTAGCATATTTTGTTCTATTTCTTTTGCTTTAATCATTCCTTGCTGTGCCCTTGCCACCTTTTGCAAACCATCAAAGACATAGAAATTCAAACGCATACCTACGGCAGAAGTATTGTATTGCACCCAATGATTTGTTTGATTTTCGTAAAGGCCAAAGGTAGCTCCCTGGCCCACATAGCCATAGTTAATATACCCGGTAAAAACGGGTAGGTAGCCGCTGTTTATATTTTTAACATCCAGCTTTTGAAGCACTAAATTCGACTGTAAAATTTTATAATCTATGCGGTTCTCATAAAAGGATGCTCCTGGGGGAAGAAAGTCATCTCCCGGGTCAAACGCCAATGTTGTGTCGCTTAACCGGATCTGTTTTTCCAGAGGCATACCCATATTGTATTTAAGGTCGTTTAAGGCCTGGGCCAACGTTAACTGCGTTTGCCTTACCTGCGCCTGAGAATTTGTCAGGTTTACCTGGATACGTTTCGCATCTACTGGTTTTGCAATACCATTTTGCACTTGCAGCTTCGTATTTGCTAGTGTTTTAGTGGTATTTTCCACATTAGTCTGCAAAAAAACGAGCTGCTTTGTCGCCACTACCGCCTGGTAGTAGGAAGTTGCAATATCCAAAGCCGCCTGTACCGTTATCTGGTAGGTCTTCTGTTTATAGAGTAGATTGTTAAACTTGGCTGCTTTCACACCTATTAATATAGTAGGATCAAAAAACGCCTGAGTAACTTCTCCTGTAAGATTGTCGCTAAATTGATACCCGGATTTTGCTCTTACTCCTTCTGGAAAAACAGCATTAGGTGGAAGAACCAACAATGGTAGTTTATCGCGATCGTCAAGGCTACCGGTAATTCTTGCTTGTGGCAAGGCGCGTCCCGCCACTTCTTTTACTTGTTTAATACCCACTTCCTGCTCCAAGCGGGCTACGCGAATAAGAATGTTATTAATAGAAGCATATTCCAGGCAGTCTTTAACTGAAAAAACCGAATCAGCTTGCGCAAAGCCGAATACCGGGCTGCCTACTATTAGTAAGGCCAAAAAAACGTTTCTGTATTTTCTAAAAAATGTATTTATTATTAACATGACTACTTAATTAATTTCTTAATAACTCTGTTTTATATCTCCCAGGTTTTTACCTAATAATAATTTAGCTACTACCTGCTTGCGCTCTTGTATGAATTTTTTGTACTGCTCTTCATTGTATCGGAATAGGTTTTGTAGAAAAGGTTTAGCAATAGATGGATAAGAACACAAAGACATCATATTTACTATAAAATGCTCTGGCTTTATATGGGGCAGTTTATGTTCGTCAATATAATGCTGTATTTCCTTCATAAATTTTTTCTTCACTTCATCCTTTTTCTGGTACTCTTTCTTTATATCAATTACACATTCCGGTTTTTTTATAATTTCCCCTATCATAAAATTTTCCATATAGGGGTACTTTACTTTTTGATCTATTATATGACTAACCGCATCCTGTATTTTCTTTTCAAAAACCGACTCGCTAGACATTATCCTATACATTTCCCGGTACGACTCGTCTAGCGCTTCTTTTAGCACTGTATCAAACAACTTTTCCCTAGTACGGAAATAGTAATGTAACATCGCCCTATTCACCCCCGCTTCGTCAGCTATCTCCTGCGTTTTAGCCCCCAGCCTACCCTTAGCAAAAAAAATGTTTTTTGCTGTTTCTTTAATATGCTCTTCTGTCTGCTTACCGTCCATTATTACTAAGGTGTAAACTTTATTGTTTAACAAAATTGTTAACCTTTTTAACCAAAAGCAAATCCCTGTAATATTTCAGGTAAAGTTTCATATTTTATTGCAGTATTTAGTTTATTTAAAATCGGATTTAAGCAAAATATCCAAAAAGTTATATTTAATGTTTTTTAATTAACATCGTAGTCGGAAATTAACTAGCAGGAAAATTTCCTGCTAGTCTCTAAACCATCCTTCTTTACTAACCAATATAACTGCATCAAAAGTAGGGGATGCTTGTTGAGTTAAGAAAATAAAATCGGCAGTCGGCAGAAGTTTACCGGCGAGCACCGATTTAAAGCTGAGGGGAGATTATATTTTTTTACTTCGGCGGTACACCCATTCTACAATAAGTGGGAATATATGCACTGAAAGAAGCATATCGGTAAATAAACCGCCAATAACAACAATAGCCAATGGCTTTTGCGTTTCCGAACCAATTCCAGTGCTCAAAGCCGCCGGGAAAAGTCCAAGTATGGCCATAGTAGCAGTCATAAACACAGGCCTTACCCTACGTAAGGTGCCATAATAAACGGAATCTCGTATACTCATTCCATCCTTTATATTGCGCTTAAAAATCGAAATCAGAATTACCCCGGCCTGCACAGAAACGCCAAATAAACAGATAAAGCCTATGCCTGCTGAAATACTAAAATTAGTTCCCGTTATATGTAGGGCGAGTATGCCTCCCATCATTGAAAACGGAACATTAAGGAATATTAGTCCGGCATCGCGCATATTGCCAAATGCGGTAAATAAAAATATAAAAATTAAGGCTAGGCTTATAGGAACCACTGATTTGAGCCTATCCATTGCGCGCACCTGATTTTCGTATTCCCCTTTCCATTCCATGTGTATTCCTTTAGGAAGGGTGGGTATGGCGGCATGAACCCTCTGTTGCGCTTCTTGTATTGTTCCTCCCAAATCCCGGTCTCTTACAGAAAATTTTACCCCAATAAACCGCCTGTTTTCTTCCCTGTAAAGGAACGCCATCCCCGATTCGGACTTTATCTGCGCAATATTTTTAAATGGAACCTTACCCCCACTTATAGTAGGCACCATTATATTTCCCAGAGCATCATCGCTTGTTCTGTAGTCTGGAAGATACCTTACGCGAATGTCGAACTTCCGTTCGCCTTCGTATTTTTGAGTGGCGGCCTTTCCTCCAATTGCCATTTCTATTACGGATTCCGCATCCTTAGTAGCAACGCCAAAAGCCGCCATTCGATCTTTGTCCAGTATTATTTGTTTTTCCGGCTGGCCTTGTAAATGTACTATTCCCAAATCTGCCACTCCGCGCACCTTTTGCAACTCTGTATATACTACTGCGGCAAGTTGTTCTAATTGTGCAGGGTCGTAACCAAATATTTTAACGGCAAGCTGTCCTTTTACTCCCGAAACAGCCTCTTCCACATTATCAGATATAGGCTGCGAAAAATTAAATATTATTCCGGGGTATTGCTGCAACTTCTCCTGCATATCTGCCTCCAGCTCTTCTTTTGTCCATTTGCTTTTCCATTCCTTTTCAGGGTACAACTGCGCGTGGAACTCTACATTGAAAAATCCCGTTGCATCTGTTCCATCGTCTGGCCTTCCCGTTTGCGATACCACGCTTTGCACTTCCGAATAACTGGCCATAATGTGCCGTAAATGTTCTGTAATTTCAACAGACTGCTCTAGCGAAGTACTATAAGGAAGACTAGCTCGTATATAAATAGCTCCTTCATCCAGGTGAGGAAGGAACTCGGTGCCTAATGTGCTTGCGCTAACTAGGGCTATAACCCAGGTTGAAACTGCGCCTATGTATACTACCACTCTGTGCCTATCACACCAGCCAAGGGTTTTCTCATGTATGTGATGAATTCCTCTGGTTACAAAAGTATGTTTTTCTGTTACGTTTTTGTTAAGCAAAAAACTAAGTAAAACGGGCACAATAGTTAAGGAGCAGATTAGAGCTCCTATAAGAGCAAAACCTAATGTAAAGGCCAGGGGAGAAAACATTTTGCCCTCCACATGCTGGAAAGAGAATATAGGGATGAGCGCTGTGAGAATAATAAGCCCGGCAAAAAAAACCGACCGTGAAAGGTCTGAGGCAGTATCGCGGATAAGCCCCAATTTTGCCAGTTTGTTATACCGTTCCATACCATACTTTCTGGCTGTTACGTCAAGTACTATAAAGAGTCCTTCCGTCATTACTACCGACCCATCTACTATAATTCCAAAGTCTATTGCTCCCAGTGAAAGCAGGTTGGCGGACATTCCCATTATTCGTAAACACAAAAAAGCAAATAGTAAAGAAAAGGGGATGCACAAAGAAGCTACTATAGTAGTGCGCCAGTCGGCAAGAAAGAGCATCACTATTATACATACTAATACCATACCCTCCACAAGGTTATGCACTACTGTTTCTACGGTATAACGCGTAAGGTCGCTGCGATCATAAAATGGGACAATATGCAAATCAACCGGAAGTATATTCTCGTTCAGATCCTTTATTTTTTCCTTTAATGCGGCTATAACAGGGCCCGGGTTTCCCCCCTTTCTTAATATTACTATCCCCTCCACGGTGTTGGACAAAGAATCCCTGCCCACATATCCCAGCCGGGGAATGTGCGTTTCCTGCACCGTTCCAATATGTTTAATTAGTATTGGGTTGCCTGCATAATTGGCTATAATTACATTGCCAATATCAACCGTATCGTTTAATAAGCCTAGGCCACGGACCACATAAGCCTGCTCGCTTTTTACAATAACATCTCCTCCCACATTTAGGTTGCTGTTTCCTAATGCGTCAAAAACATCTTGCATGGAAAGGTCATACTTGTTCAGCAATCCCGGATCAACAGCAACTTCATACTCTTTTACCTCTCCGCCAAAGCTTACAAGGTCGGCAACACCCAACACTGATTTAACTTCGCGGCTGATTAGCCAGTCCATCACAGACTTCATATCCCTGGCGGAAAGCTGCTCGCTATGAAGCGTAAACCTGTATATTTCATCAGTAGGCCCTTGTGGCGGATTTAAGCTGGGCTGTACACCATCGGGCAGGTCTGCATCCGCCAGATAATCTATCACGTACTGGCGCGCTTCAAAATCCTGAACTTCATCTTCAAATAACACATTTACTACCGATAGCCCAAAAAGAGAGATAGACCGTACAGATGTTCTTCTGGGTACGGTATTCATTTCTATTTCTATAGGTATTGTAACAAACCGTTCAATTTCCTGGGCGCTTCTGCCAGGCCATTGGGTAATAATAGTAATTCTTGTATTGGTTAAATCGGGGAAAGCTACAATTGGCGTGTTGAGGTAAGAAATAAAGCCTGCAATAACAATACCTATCGCAAATAAAATTATATAAATGCGATTCCGTAATGATATGGTAATGATAGCTCTGAGAAATCCGATCATGCTATTCGTTACTATTTAGCTGGGAATAAAATAACAACTGATGATCGCGAATAATGCGCGTACCTATAGGGGCGCCTTTTTGCAGATAAAGCGTATTACCTACAATTGAATGAGGAGTTACATTTAATACCTTCATGTCGCAAGTCCCTTTGTAGGTTACGACAAAATATTTATTTTCTTCAAATACATAAGCATCGTTATGTATTGCCGGAAGTGAAATATCGGAGTTTATGCTTTTTACCAAAATGTTGGCGTACATTTCCGGCTTTAGACGATAATCTGGGTTTGCTATAATTACGCGTATCTGGCTTGCCTTTGTTGCGGGGTCTATAGTTTTGGCTATTTTTTGTATTGTGCCCTTGTACGGTTTATCGTATGCCATAGTGTATATTTCTACGCTGTCTCCTTCTGTTATATTTTTGAGGTCGGTTTCAAACACGTTTCCTACTACCCACACTTCTTTAAGGTTAGAAATAGTAAATGCATTATCGCCATTATCTATTCTAAGGGTTGTTCCTTCGCTTACTTTCTTTTCTATTATAAAACCGGAAATGGGGGCCCGCATATCATAAACATCTCGGATAGAATCGCCCAATATTTGCGCTACTCTTTTTGTCCTCGTTACTTCTGCAAGAGCTATCTCATAGTTTTGTTTTGCCTCCAGGTAGTCCTTTTCTGAACTTACCCCCGATGCCGCCAACTCTTTGTTTACATCCATCGTTTTTTTGGTAATAGCAAGATTTGCTAATGCTGTTTTATATTGGGAGGCATAGCCTGCCATGTCAGAGCTTCGTATCCTGGCCAGAACTTGTCCTTTCTCTACTCTATCGCCTAATGAAACATTAAGGTTCTCTACTATTCCCCCTACCGGAGGAAATACCCGCACCACTTTATCTTCATCAAATGTAACCTTACCGGCAAGCTTAAGTTCTTCTACCAGGGGCTCTAATTTTATGGTATCAAATGTTATTATCTTACTCATCGAATCAGACACACATACTTTATCCGTTTTCTTAACCTGATTTTTATGGCCACAACCCACAGCGCCTATTAGGAAAAAAGATGACGCTAATACTAGTATAGGGTAAGTAATTGAAGTTAGGGGATTTGCAAAAACTCGTCTGCATTCTTTCAACCACTTTTTTTTTCTCATAAAAAACTCTTTAGGTGTTTTAAAAATTTTCATAAAAACTATCCCGGGTTGGGACTAAAAGGTTCCTATCTTTTAAAAAAACTTTTTTAATCCAATCCTTGGGGAAGTTAATTCTTTAACTGGAAACTCAAAAGAATTGTTTAACTCTATTTAATAATTATATTAACTTTAGCGTTATAAAGGTATTATAAAACGATAGCGTATGCAATATACCCAAACAACCGAGCATGAAGTAAAACATATTATAAGACAGATATTAGTACTAGCTGCCCAACATTTAAATATTCCGCATCCGCAACTTGAAGATAGTTTTGTACTTTATGATGAGATAAAAAAAACAAATGAAAAACTATATACCCTACTACACGACTTTTCTGAAGCTTATTTAAATTTTTACTATACCACTTCTAACCTTTCCAATACTAAAAAAAGCGCCGTTGTCAACGATTCCCATAAAGACCTTATCCGCGAACTCTTCGAAAAGAAAGAAAAACTTAAAAAAGAGATTTTAAAAGAGATTTTAGGGTAAATACTTTTGTTTTTCTTTTCCGGCCAATTCATTTTGTGTAATCTTGTAGCAATTCTGATTATATGTACATCCTATTCATTTTTAGTTGAACAGGCATATTAATTGTATTTGATAGCTGAAACAAGAGTAACTTATTTTTATGGCAAATAAAGTATTTCAAAGCGCTTCACCCAGACGGTGGAAACGCTTTCAGTGGGCATTTCGTAGTTTAGCGCTTCTATTAGTTGTTTGTTCGGGATTTATATTTTATTCCTTGTACAAAAATGCTTCGGTTTTTTTACCCAAAGTAACGGACGAAAATGAAGTTTATAAAAGAATAACCAATCCCGATCATCCGCTTACGCTATCCTACAAGCAAAACGAGGAGTACAGAAAGCTAAGAAAAGAACTACCCAATGAAGGTAGTTTTCATTACTGCGAGAAAAAAGAAAACACAACTGCTACAAAAGTTCCCCTGCCTGCAAGTTACATCCATGCAGGATTTTATGTAAACTGGGACTTACAGGCCTTCTATTCCTTAAAGGATAATATAAAATCCCTTAATATGGTAATACCAGAATGGCTGTTTGTAGCAGATAGCTCCGATGAGGTTTCTGTTACTATTGACCCAGATGCACTAACTCTAATGCGGAATAACAATATCCCAATTGTTCCTATTATTTCTAACTACTACAACGACAAATGGAACGGTGATAATGTACACAGAATTATAAGTAGCGAAAGCAGCCGCCAGAAATTTATTGCAAGCATTGTGGCGGTGTTAGACAAAAATAAATTTGCCGGAGTAAACATAGACTTTGAAGAGTTGAATGAAAAAACCGATGCAAATATTATTGCCTTCCAGAAAGAACTTTACGAAACCCTACACCAAAAGGGATACCTGGTTACCCAGGATGTTGAACCGCTAAACTCTGACTACAACCTTACCGAGTTAAACAAATACAACGACTACCTTTTTATTATGGCTTACGACCAACACTATCCCCAAAGTGTTTCAGGCCCTATTGCCGCACAAAGTTGGATCAATGCCATACTACAGCAGACCATTGCAAAAATCCCAAGCAATAAACTTATACTATGTATAGCGGGGTATGGATACGACTGGCCGCAAGGGTCAGAGGCAATAGAGGTAACTTACCAACAGGCGATAAGTATTGCCAAAGAGCGTTCTGCTCAAATAACTTATTTCCCGGACTCTAACCTCATCTACCACTACACAGACGATTTTAATGTAAAACATGATGTTTACTGCACAGACGCGGCTGCGGATTACAACGCCATGCGAAGCGCAGAAGACTTCAATTTATCAGGAGTAGCCTTGTGGAGACTGGGTTCTGAAGACCCGCGACTATGGAAGTTTTTCAGTAAGAACCTTGACTATGATTCCATAAAACTAGACAAGGCTTTTATTGACAACATACAAAACATTGGCGCCTTAAACAAAATAGACTTTATGGGAGAAGGGGAGGTATTAAATGTAATAGCTACTCCCGAGGCCGGAAACATGAAAGTAACATTCGATAGCGCTACTAAGCTAATCGCCAGCGAAAACTATTTAAACCTTCCTACTTCGTATGTAGTAAAAAAGCTGGGAATGCCCAAACAGAAGGAAATGGTACTGTCTTTTGATGACGGGCCCGATGAAACCTACACTCCGCAAATACTGGATATTCTTAAAAAAGAAAACGTGCCAGCCGCCTTTTTTATGATCGGGGAGAATGCAGAAAATAATATTCCTCTGGTAACGCGCATTTACAATGAAGGGTACGAAATTGGCAACCACACCTTCACGCATCCTAACCTGGCGCTAGTGCCTACTGAACGGGCGGCGATAGAACTGCTTGCCACCCGCAGACTTATTGAGTGCATTACCGGCCACTCTACTGTTTTATTTCGCCCGCCATACAACGCCGATGCGGAGCCATCCACGCTTGATGAAATGATACCCGTTGCTCTTGGTAAAAGCGAAAACTATTATACCGTTGGCGAATCCATTGACCCGCTGGACTGGCAGAAAGGCGTAAAGGCAGATTCAATTGTAGACAGAGTAATAAGTCAGACAGCTAATGGTAGTATTATCTTGTTGCATGATGCTGGGGGCGACCGATCTGAAACTGTAAAAGCGCTGCCAGCTATTATCCATCATTACAAATCTTTGGGGTATACATTTACAACCGTCTCATCGCTAATGGGTAAAAAGAGGGATGATATAATGCCTCCTCTACAATCTAGAACAGATGTTTATCTATCGTATGTAAACCTGTTTAATGCAGAACTTATTTATAACGTGTCGCACATTATTGTCATCTTCTTTTTCGTCAGCATTGTTCTAATGATACTGCGGATGATCTTTATTACTATACTTGCCAATATCCAGAGAAAGCGGTCTAAAAATGACTTGTTGAATTATCCTCCATTTCATGAGCGAGTAACAGTAGTTGTGCCCGCCTACAACGAAGAGTTAAACGCCGTTAAAACTGTAAATAACCTTTTAAAGAGCACATACCAAAACCTGGAAATTCTATTTGTGGACGACGGCTCTACCGATGGCACTTACGAGAAAGTAAAAACGGCTTTTGATGGTAATAGTAAAGTAAAAGTATTTACTAAACCTAACGGGGGTAAATCTTCTGCGCTTAACTACGGCATTGCCAGAGCTGAAGGAGATTTTATTGTGGGCATAGACAGCGATACGCTGCTAATGACAGACGCCATAGACAAACTAGTCCGTTACTTTAACGACGGTAAGGTAGCAGCGGTAGCGGGTAATGTAAAGGTTGGTAACGAATCTAACATTATTACCAAATGGCAATCTATTGAATACATAAGCAGCCAGAACTTTGACCGCAGGGCTTTTGCATTACTAAATTGTATTACGGTAGTTCCCGGGGCTATAGGTGCATTCCGTAAATCGGTTGTACAAGAAGTAGGCGGCCTTACCGATGATACTCTTGCCGAGGATTGCGATTTAACGATACGAATACTTAAAGCAGGCTATATAGTAAAATATTGCAGCGAAGCCATTGCCATAACAGAGGCCCCGGAAACAACTAACATGTTTATTAAACAACGCTTCCGTTGGACGTTTGGCATTATGCAAACGTTCTGGAAGCACCGGTCTGTATGCTTTAACGCCAGCTACAAGGCCCTAGGACTGGTGGCAATGCCTAATATCTTAGTGTTCCAGATGCTAATACCTCTGCTGGCCCCAATTTCGGACATATTGATGCTTTTCGAAATTTTAACGGGGCACGCCGGAACAATTGCCCTTTACTATATTGCCTTTCTACTAGTAGAGTCCGTAGGGGCCATTGTCGCCTTCTCTTTTGAGGGAGAGGACATTAGAAAGTTGTGGTTGCTTATTCCGCAGCGGTTAGTGTACCGTTACTACATCTGGTGGGCGCTTATGAAGGCAATACTTAAAGCCATAAAAGGCGAGTTGATTTCGTGGGGGAGGCTGGTACGCACCGGTAGCGTTAAGGAGATTGAGGGGTAAGCAGACGCCTCGGATTTGTGCCAACTGGCACAAAGACCTTATTACTGTTAGAATAGACCATGTAATTTGCTAACTAGTTTTGTATAAGTCTCAGTTTTGTGCTACCTAAAAAACTACTAGTTGAGGAGAAAACTTACTTGGCACGCATTGGCACATTGTTATCGCTTGATATTCGCTTGATAACTGCATTGATATTTATTGATATTTTGCTTGATAGTTTTTGGGGCATGTATGATTTTTGTCAATTGGCATTTTTTTAAACTTTAAAAAAGTAGTGGACGCTAAGCTTCCACTAGCTGTAAAAATTAACTATAGCACAAAAAGGCTACATTGTCTTAAAAAATAATATGCAAGATAGTCTCCCATGAGGAGCTATACTAAGACCATAATAGTTATGAAAGAATATAGAACAGCTAAAGGGTGGGCAATTCTAATATATATTTTTGCCCCACTAATGATAGGCCTCATGCTGCTGTGCCTGGTTATGCCTTTTTTTCCTGAAACAGAAAATGACATTTCTCCAGATGCCTATTGGATACTGGCGCCAATTCTTCTTGGAGGAATTGCTTTGTTTGTTGGCGCCTTGCTAGAAACCATTAAAGGCAGATTTGTAATTGATGTTGATAATAGTAAGGTTTATAGCACAGGCGCTTTTACAAACCGAGAGTTACTATTTAGTGAGATAAGGGGGTATAGGGTTGTTGACAAATATATTATTATAGAGCCTAGTATTGAATCGAAGAAGGAAATTAAGATTGGCACACACCTAAGTAAGTCTAATGAAATTATTGAGTGGCTATCCTCACAATACCCAGATCTTGATGTGCTTAATGCTATACTAGAAGAACAGGAAATTTTAAGTAACGAAGAGTTTGGCTGGACTACAGAACAGCGTGAGGAAAAATTAAAGAACGCTAGAAAAACTAGTATTATTCTTAATTGGGCTGGCGGCATAGTTGGGGCTTGGGTATTATTTTGGACAGACCCTACGGCAGTTATTGCATCTATTATAGTTCCACTAATTTCAATTATTGCACTAAAACTTTCTCGGGGACTTATACGAACAGATGAAGTAAAGGGTACCGCTTACCCAACAATTTTTTGGGCGCTTTTTGCCCCAAGCCTGGGATTATGTTTAAGGGCTTTGTTCGATTATAACATCTTTGATTATTCCAACCTGTGGATACCATTAACTACTATCACTTTGTTATTAATTGTAGTAATTTTGCTTGGAAACAAAGAGTTTAAGTTTAAAAAAGCAAAAGACTATCTTGCAATTCTGGGCATTTCTGTATTTGGTTTAGCTTATGGTTATGGAACTATAGTAAGTTTAAACTGCGTCTACGACAAATCCGAGCCTGTATTTTATACTTCTAAAATTATAAGTAAAAGAATTAGTTCTGGTAAATCAACAACTTATTATTTTGAATTGACTCCCTGGGGGCCGCAAAAAGAGACAGAAGAAGTGTCTGTCTCCAGAACATTATATAATAATCATGAAGTGGGTAATCAGGTAACTATTTACTTTAAAAAGGGACAATTTGAAATACCATGGTTTGTCGTGACGGATTGAAGAACGTTTTAGAACCTACAGCTTACCCAATAGGTACATGGCGTCCATAGTTGGGCTTGGAACGCCGCCTTTTTTCTCCAGGGTAACAGCAAAAGCCTGTGCGGCTTCAATGTTTTTTACGCGCTGAAGGTTTATGGAATCTGTTACATCAAAAACACCTGCATCAATAGGCTGTCCATTATGCAAGGCCCATAACTGGTATTGTTTATCCGGCGGCGGCGCTGGCAGATTTTTAACATCAATAAAAACGTCGTGTGAATTACTATTCCACAAAACCATAGCCGATGCTGTTGGCGAAAGCGGAAGGCCCTTAAGTTCAATAAAATTGGTACTGGTATCAAGCGCTATACTTAAATCTGTTTTAAGGCTTGCAATATACTGTTCTCTTGTTTTAACTTCTACCTGTAGCTTTTCGTTAACCAGGTTCAGGTTTTGCGCCATGGTAGCGTTGTCCTGTTCCATAGCCAAAATTTGCTCCTCGGCATGTTTCCATTTGTTCCAGAAGTAAATGGCAAATGAGCTTGAAAAAAGCGCTACTACTATTGAAGCCGCCGCCAGGTAGTAAGCCACAGATTTTTTCTGTACCGGTAGTTTTACCACTTTACCTTCTTGCTCATCAATTTTAATTAATAGTTTTTCCTTTAGGCTAATAGGGGGATTTATTGAATGCGCCTGCGCATAGTGGTAAAGCGCCTGCTCTATGGCCTCTACCTCTTTTGCAAGTTCGGGGTAAGCGTCAATTTGCTTACTTACCTGTTCATTTTCCTCTTCGGTTAATGTGCCAAGTACATAAGCTTCTAAAATGCCAGACGATATGTATTCCTGTATATTCAATTTTTAAAACAATCCTCTTAATTTAATAATAGCAGACCTTATTCTTGTTTTAACGGTTCCTAAAGGTATATTAAACTCTTCCGCTATTTCCGATTGGGAATATCCTTTAAAATACATTAGTTCCAGTAACTGTTTTTGTTCGCGATTAAGCGTGTCCAGCATATCCTTCACTCCTATATATTCCGGCTTATTCTTATCCGAGTAATCCACATCTTGTATAGATACGTGATCTTCTATCTCCTCGGATTTATTTTTTTGATGAAATTCCTTAGAGCGTGTTTTGTCTATTGCCATGTTTCTGGCAATATTTATCATCCATGTAAACAACCTGCCTTTTCGCTTGTCATAATCCCCTATTTTGTTCCAAACTTTCATAAAACAATCCTGGGTAACCTCATCCGCCATCTCTTCAGACCGTACTATTTTGTATATAGTACCATACAATACCGCCGAGTAATTGTCATACAAATACTCAAATCCCTTTCTGTCTCTAGATAGTAAGAGGCTGATAAGTTCTTCTTCCGGTATAACTTTTCTGGAGTTTATAGCTTTAGTGTTTTACTCACAAATATATAGGTATAATCGAATTATAAAAAGATTCAATACAACTAATACCTATTAAAGCCTATTTCGCCAAAGTGTCAGCCAAACGACACAAAGGTAGTCTTTTTATTTGTTTAACTAGTTTTTTCGATAAAGTCGGGGCTATATAATGTTAAGTGCTCTCTTGAATAAGAAATTTTCCCTTCCCGTTGTAACTCCCTCATAAGAAGCGTTACCGTTTGCCTTTTACAACCAATCATCCGGGCAATTTCTTCCTGAGTCAGATAGTTCCTTGTGCGTGTTTCTGTGGCTGTTTTTTCTCCGTATCTATCAGCAAAATCGGCTAAAAATTCAATAAGTCTGGTTTTAGAATCTTTAAAAAATATGTCTGTATATTTATTATTTGCTTCTATAATTTTTTCGCCAAACTGTTTGCAAATTTTTAAACTAATAGTAGGGTATTTTTGAATAATTTTTTCAAAATTTTCGAGGGTAAATGTGCAAATTATTGCGTTTGCGCTTGCTACTATAAGATGACTATTATCCTCGTCTTTACAAACAGTAAATTCTCCAAAAACGTCCCCTTTATGGATAAGGCCGTTTATTATTCCTTTTTCATCTTTATGCTTTTGTACTATCTTTATTAGGCCTTCTTTTAGGAAATAAATTCTTTTTGTGGGATCAGAAAAAAGATGAATTAATTCATTTCTTCCAAATTGAAAATAGCCTACAAGAACAGAAAGCTCCTCTAATTGTTGTTTAGTAAGCTGATCAAAAATTTTATGATTGTGAAGATACCAATATGTTTTCTCTATACTACTCAAACCTATTTCTTCTTTATTACCAAGTGTATTAGCCTGAGACTACCTACGTACATAGTAACTCTCCTGGATTTTAAAAATAAAATTATTGCTTCTAATCTGTCATAATTCTCCGGATGTGTACTTTGCAATCCATTTTAAAGGACTGCATAACACAATATCGGGTCTTTGGCATTTAATTATTATTCTCTACTTTGTAAAAAATAAATTTTATTGCAACTTTATCCATTATAAGGCGTTCAACAAAAAACATTACAATTTCTGAACAACAGAAATTTTTTTAGCAGGGTAAATACTATTTTTGAAGGCTTTCGTTATATAATTAGCATAAAAAAAATAATTTATATAATTTTTGCTTTGAATAGGATAATACCTATATTAGCAATTTAAATTGGAAAAGTATATTCAATAATTACAGGTTATGAACAAAATTAATAGTGTTATTAAAACCATGTCTTTATTTGTAGCAGGTACAGTATTGCTGTGTTCCTGTCAAAAAGGGCATCCTACCAGCACTTCCCCAGGGGGGAAAAGCACGGTAACCGGCCTTGCTTATAATGATGAGAACGGATTTGAAGTAAAACCATTCGGTGGCCAGCCTGAAGGACCTAACTTGGTTTATATAGAAGGCGGTAGAACAGTACTGGGGTCTTTTGAAGAAGATCTTTTAAAAACTGGCGATAACGTGGAAAGAACAGTTACGGTAGCCTCTTTTTATATGGACGAAACAGAGATCGCTAACATTCACTGGTTAGAATATCTTTTCTTTATTAAAAGAGATTCTTCTCAGGAGTTTTATGAGTCTGCTTTACCCGATACTACGGTTTGGGCCAGCGAACTTGCTTACAACGACCCTTATGTTGATCATTATTTAAGATATCCCGGCTTTAGATATTTCCCTGTAGTAGGCGTTAACTGGATACAAGCTGTTGATTATTGTACCTGGAGAACTAAAGTTGTAAACAACGAGCTTGCTAAAGAAGCCGGCGTTGAAGTGCCAGAGGGAGAAGGTAGAATTCCACTTGAATCAGGAGTTGTTCTTCCAAATTACCGTTTGCCTTCTGAGGCGGAATGGGAATACGCTGCACAGGCTCTTATTGGAAACCAGTGGTTAGACGAAAACCAAACTCACAAAAGACTATATCCTTGGGACGGACATGCGCTTAGAAATCCTTATGGAAAGCAAATGGGTATGTTCCTTGCCAACTTTAAAAGAGGCCGCGGCGACTATGCCGGTATTGCCGGTAAGCTAAACGATGGAGCTATGATTACCACTTACATCTACGAATATCCTCCAAATGACTTTGGTTTATACAATATGGCAGGTAACGTAAACGAATGGGTATATGATGTATATCGTCCTCTTTCGTTCCAAGATGTGGATGACCTTAACCCGCTTAGAAGAAATGGATTCCTTGATGAAGAAAAAGGACCTAATGGAGGATACGACAAAGCAGGATTCCAGTCGCTTATTGATAACCACGTACGCGTTTACAAAGGCGGTTCATGGAAAGACATAGCTTATTGGTTATCTCCGGGAACAAGAAGATACCTAGCAGAAGACTCTGCTACTGCTACTATTGGATTCCGTTGCGCCATGATCCAGGCTGGAACAAACTACTAGAGTTTAAAAAAACTTATATTTAAAAAAATCCCCTTTGCCAACCACAAAGGGGATTTTTTTATGCTGCGGCTATTGCGGCAATGCTTACTTCTTTTGCTCCCATCTTCAATAACTCATCTGCGCATACCTCCATTGTAGCTCCGGTAGTAATTACATCATCGACGAGTAAAATCCTCAGCCCCTCAATATTAGCTTCTTTCTTTAATTTGTAAATCTCTTTTACGTTGCTCCAGCGGGTAATCCTATTTTGCAGTGTTTGAGATACCTTTTGTTCTGTTCTTTCCAAAACATTAGCATACGGAACTCCAAGCTCTGCGCTCAACCCTTTTGCAAACCACTCACTTTGGTTAAAACCTCTTTTTCGTAGTTTCTTTTTATGCAATGGAACAGGCACAATTAAATCTATTTGTGGTTTCAGGTGTACTTTGGCAAGGCATTGCCCGTAGAGTCCACCCATTAGGCTTGCTCCCTCTTTTACCCCTTTGTATTTAATAGTATATATAATCTTTTGCCCTAATCCGTCTTTTATGTACGTCAAATAAGCAAATGCCCTGTTTATGGTTACTTTACCTGCAAATCTTTTATGCAAATCATTTACTTCCACAAGGTGATAATTTGTTTCAGGAAGGTTAAATTTACACTTTATGCAAAGTAGCTCTTCCCCTTTTACCAAAGGACTATCGCAGCCTATACAGGTATCGGGGAAAATAAGAGATAAAAAATCGGAGAACATATAGCACCCAATGGAAAACAACAAAGAAAAGGAATACGATGCAGAATGGGAAGGCCTTCTGGAAAAAATGGAGGGTGTTTTAGGAAAAAAACCAAATTTAGAAGCTCTTCTATTTTTAATAGGAATGCAGGAACTAGGTAAGGGCGCAAGGGTTTTTTCTAAAGAAGAAAAGCAAGACCTTATGCACATTGCCGTTTGCAGGCTTTTAAGCCTGGAGGGCTATTATGAATTTGAGGGTGCTGATAATGATGGTTGGCCTCATTGGAGAATAGTAAAAACCCTTCCTAATGGTAACGAGGGACTAAAGGAACAGGAAAAACTACTTATAAAAAATATTAAAAAGTATTTTGCAGATACGCTTTAAATGAAAATTATCACTTATAACGTAAATGGGCTGCGGTCAGCATTAAAAAAGGATTTCTTAATCTGGCTAAAGGCCGCCGACCCAGATGTGCTTTGCTTGCAAGAGATTAAAACACTGCCCGAACAAATAGATTTTGCACTGTTTGCCGAATTGGGTTATACGGGTTACTGGCATTCTGCCGCCAAGAAAGGATACAGTGGTGTTGCTATTTTTACTAAACAAACCCCCAAAAATGTACAAATAGGATGTGGTATTGATTGTTACGACCAGGAGGGTCGAGTTATACGCGCAGATTTCGATAATTTTTCATTAATGAATGTATATATGCCCTCTGGTTCCAGCGGAGAGCATAGACAAGCATTTAAAATGAAATGGCTTGATGATTTTTTTGCCTATATTCAGGAGTTGAAGAAAACACATCCGGCTCTTGTTATTTGTGGCGACTTTAATATTTGCCACAAACCTATTGATATTCACAACCCCAAAGCAAATAAAAATTCTTCGGGTTTTCTTCCGGAGGAGCGCGAATGGATGACAAATTTCTTTAACTTAGGATTTATTGACGCTTTTCGACATTTTAATCAGGAACCATGTAACTATACATGGTGGAGTTACCGTATAAGCGCTAGAGCCAGAAACCTGGGTTGGAGAATTGACTATCAAGTAGTGTCAGAATGTATAGCTTCTTCTCTAAAAAGAGCGCTAATATTAAGCGAAGCAAAACATTCTGATCATTGCCCGGTTCTTTTGGAAATTCTTTAATCTTTAATTTTTTGGATAATTGAAAAACTTGTTAAATTGCCAACTTCAATAGTGTAACTATTATTAAACTAACTTTTTTATTTCGATGAAAAAAATACTTGTCGCTTTACTACTTGGGGTTAACCTGGCTTTAGTGTCGTGTACCAATACAAGCAAAGATTCAGGCGCTGCTACAACCCCTGCCCAAACTGAAGGTAAGGGAGGCAGAATGTACGGGGGAGTATTTAAAGCAAATGAGTCCGATTACATTAAAAATTTGTTTCCTCTTAATATCACTGACGCCATCTCCTACAGAGTAGCAAGCCAGGTTTACGAAGGATTGCTGAAATTTAACCCTGCTGATCTGACGCTAACCAATGGTTTAGCAGAAAGCTATACAGTTGACAGCAGCAAAACAGTTTACACTTTTAAGCTTCGTAAAGGCATTTTGTTCCACGATGATCCTTGCTTTAAAGATGGAAAGGGCAGAGAACTGACCGCTGAGGACATCAAATACTGTTTTACCAGAGTATGCACCCAGGACATAAACAACCAGGCATTTAGCGTATTTGATAATATTCTTAAAGGCGCCAATGCTTATTACAAAGCTTCAGAAGGCGGCAAAAAACCAGACTTTGAAATAGAAGGTATTAAAGTAATTGATCCTTATACTATTGCGTTTACCATTATTGAGCCAAATACTATTTTTGCTTATAACCTGGCAAGGCCATTCACCTTTATTTTCCCAAAAGAGGCCTTTGAAAAATACGGTATAGAAATGAGGGCCAAAGCGGTAGGCACAGGCCCATTTAAAATTGAAAGCCTTGAGGATGATATTTCTATAATTCTTAAAAAGAATACCGCTTATTATGGCGTGGATGAATATGGCAACAAACTTCCATTTCTTGATGGTATAAAAATTAAATTCATAAAAGATAAAAAGACTGAGCTTCTTGAGTTTAAGAAAGCAAATCTTGATATGATGTATCGTCTTCCTACAGACTATATTATCGAAATCCTGGAAGGCGTAAACCAGAAAAAAGGAGATTATGGCCAATACGATTTGCAAAGAACGCCTGAAATGGCCACACACTTTTTGGCTTTCCTTAACAATGGCAAAATATTTAAAGATAAAAACATAAGAAAAGCATTCTCGTTTGCCATCGATCGAAACAAAATACTTGAGTTTGTATTGAACGGAGAAGGCTTTGCCCCTGCTATACACGGCATAACTCCTCCAACGTTTAAAAACAAAGGATACGACATCAACAATGTTAAAGGTTATGATCTAAACAGAGACTCTGCCAAATACTTCCTGGCCAAAGCCGGATATCCGGACGGAAAAGGTTTCCCTAAAGTAAAGCTTGAGCTTAACTCTGACGGCGAAAGAAATGTAGCTGTAGCTGAGGAAGTGCAAAAACAATTAAAGGAAAATCTTAATGTAGATATAGAGCTTGAAATTGTTCCTTTTGCCCAATTAGTAGAAAATATGATTGGCGGTAAAGCAGACTTCTTTAGAGGCGGCTGGATTGCAGATTATCCAAACCCTGAAAACTTCTTGTGGTTCTTCTATGGAAAATCCGTTCCTAAGGATGCAACAGCTCAATCTTATCCTAACATGATGAGGTATGTAAACCCTGCTTTCGATAAATTATACGAGGCTGGAGTTAAAGCAAAAAGCGAAGAAGAATCATTCAAATACTTCTTAGAAGCAGAAAACCTTATTATGAGAGACGCTCCACTAATTGTACTGTGGTACGATGAAGGATACAGACTATTACAATCTTATGTAAAGAATTTCCCTAACAACTCTATGCAATATAGGGACTTCAGCAAGGTATACATGGTATATCCTAAAAAAGCAAGCTAAACCCAAAAGTATAAACCCCTCTAAATTTCAGAAGGGTTTATACTTTCTATTCATTTTATATCGTTAAAAAGTACTATGGAGGCAGGGATTACATTTAACGATTTACTAAGCAAAATAGAGGCCTATAAGAGGAAGTATTATAAGAATAAACTTCTTAAGGGCTTTATTCTTTTTGCAGCCCTTCTTTCTTCGGCATATCTTCTAATATCTGTACTGGAATATTACGGCCGATTTGATTCCACCTTTAGAATAGTCTTTCTGTCTTCATTTATTATTCTTGCGCTATCCGCCTTTGTATACTGGTTAGTTTTACCTTATCTAAGCCTCGCAAATATTGGCAAACAGATTAGCAACGAGGATGCGGCGACACAAATCGGGCTTTTTTTCCCGGAAATAAAGGACAAGTTGCTCAATACCCTTCAGCTACAAACCTTATCCATACAGGATAGTGAACTTATTAAAGCAAGCCTGGAACAAAAGTCCCGCGAGCTATCTCCCATCCCATTTATAAACGCTATAAACCTAGGCGAGAACAAAAAATATTTGCGATATACCGTTGTTCCTTTTACTATTATATTAATTATCCTACTATTTGTTCCGCAGCTTCTTATAGAAAGCACAGCACGCATTATCAATTATAACAGAAAGTATGCTATACCTGCCCCATTTAGCTTTGTTATCGAAAACAAGGAACTTAAGGCTTTTCAGAACGACGACTATAACTTGGTCGTCCACTTAGATGGCAATGATTTGCCTGAGAATGCTTACATAAACCTAGGTGCCCGGCGGTTCAAAATGAAAAAAGATTCGCTCGATGAGTTTAGCTTTACTTTTCAGAATATCCAGTCAACTGAGGCTTTTACAATCGAGGCAGCAGGCTTCTATTCCTCTGATTATGAGTTAAAAGTAATAAAAAAACCGGCTTTGCTTTCTTTCTTTTCCGAACTTAATTACCCCGCCTATTTGAATAAGAAAAATGAAACTATAAAAGATATTGGCAATATGGTAATTCCAGAGGGGACAATTATTTCCTGGAGCTTTGCCACCCGAAATACCTCCGGGCTTGTTTTATCATTCGATAACTCAAATCCGATTTCCATCAGCTCTCAAAATGCTAATTTCATATTTTCAAAAAAGATACTAAAGTCTTCCCATTATAAAATTAATCTAATCAATCCACAAGCAAGCAATACAGAAGCTATTGATTATTCCATAACAGTAATACCAGACCTTTTCCCAACCTTAAAAGTGGAGGAATATAAGGACAGCTCCTTATATTCTTTTGTAAGTTTAGGAGGATTCATCAGTGATGACTATGGATTAGAACGTTTTCGTTTATACTATAAGATAACTGCTGCAAGTGATAAGGATAAAAAATTCTCTTCATTCGCATTACCCTTTACCAAAAACAATAATAGCCAAAGTTTTTTCTATAACTGGAAGATTGACTCTTTAAAAATAAACTCTGGAGAAACGTTGGAATACTACCTGGAAGTATGGGACAACGATGGAGTAAACGGTAGTAAAAGTTCAAAATCTCAAACCTTTAGCTTTAAAATTCCATCAGAAGAGGAAATAGAGAAGGAAATAGCTACGTCTTCAAGGAATACCGAAACTAGTATTGATAAAGCCTTGTCTAAGTCTAAATCCCTACAAAAAGAAATTAGCAGCCTTCAGCAAAAACTAAAGAACAAGGAAAACCTGAACTGGCAGGATAAAAAGAACCTGGAAGAATTATTAAAAAAACATGAGGAATTAAGCAAAGAACTGGAACAACTGAAAGAACAGAACGAAAATTTAAATAAGAAAGAGGAAAAATTTAACCCCTCAGATCCGGAAACTGCATTTAAACTACAGCAATTGCAAAAGTTAATGGATGAGATGCTGGACGAAGAGACAAAGAAGCTTTATGAAGAGCTACAGAAACTTTTGCAAGAGCAGGAAAACAAAATGGATTACAATGAGCTTTTAAAAAAACTGGAAAACAAAGAAGATAACCTGGAAAAAGAATTGGAGCGAACTTTGGAAATGTTTAAGGAAATTAAGTTAGAGCAAAAAATGAATGACGCGATAAAAGACCTTAAAGAACTAGCTGAAAAACAAGAACAATTGGCGGAAAAAACCCAGAAGAAACAAGAAGATAACCAGAAACTACAGGAAGAACAACAAAAATTGAAAGACGACTTTAAGAAAGTACAGGAAGAGCTAAAGGAAATGAAAGACCTCAATAACTCTCTTGAAAATAAAAAGGAATTACCAGAAACAGCCCAGGAAGAAAAAGATATTCCAAAAGAACAGAATAATAGCTCTGAAAGTCTGCAGAAAAATGAAAATAAAAAATCTTCATCATCGCAAAAAAGCGCAGCTCAGGAAATGAAGAAGATGGAGCAAAAGCTTAGTCAGGCGCAAAAGAGCATGCAGCAACAGGAGACAAAAGAGAATATGGACGACTTAAGAGATATTCTTGAGAATTTGCTCACCCTTTCTTTTGATCAGGAGGCTTTGATGAAAGACTTTCGCAAGGTAAACCAGACTGACCCCCGGTTTATTACACTTTCCCAAAAACAATTAAAACTTAAGGACGACAGCAAAATAATAGAAGATAGTTTGCTTTCATTATCCAAACGGGTTTTCCAGATACAGTCTTTTGTAACAAGGGAGGTATCTAAAATGAAAAATGCAATGGATGAGAGCGTAGAGGCTATTAAAGAACGCCGGCCGGACATTGCCGCAGGCAAACAGCAGTTTGCCATGACCTCTATCAATAACCTGGCCTTGCTTCTCAGCGATGCTTTAAAACAAATGCAACAACAGGCTGCCTCAAGTATGAGCATGCCCGGTTCTATGTCATGTCCAAAACCGGGAACAAGCAAAAACCCCGGCAATATGGGAGAACTCCAGAAAATGCTTAACCAGCGGATAAGCCAATTGCAGAAAGGCGGAAAAAGCGGGCAAGCTTATTCTGAAGAATTAGCAAAGCTTGCCGCCCAGCAGGAAATGATACGTAAAGCCTTAAAAGAGTTGGGCGGCAAAAATGGTAAAGAAAAGGGCGGAAAGGAAGGGAAAGGCAGCGAAGGCGGGGGAATGGGTGAGCTTGAAAAGGAAATGGAGAAAACAGAAACCGATCTGGTAAATAAACGTATTACTCCAGAAATGATACGCAGGCAACAAGATATTCTTACAAGACTGCTTGAGGCAGAAAATGCAGCCAGGGAAAGAGACACTGATGATAAAAGAGAATCCAAAACCGCAAAACAGTTAACAGATAAAGTTCCTCCGTCACTGGAAAAATACCTTAAGGCAAAAGAAAAAGAGATTGACCTTATTAAAACTATATCTCCCTCTCTAATGCCTTATTATAAACAGGAAGTAAACGAATATTTTCAGAAAATTGAAAATAAGGATTAAATTGCATGAATCAAGATACTATGACACCGATTAAAATACAGCTTCCTTCTTTGCCGGAGAACATTAGAATTGTAGAAAGCTTTATAGACAATGTTAAAGATAGATTTAACATTAACGATGACATTTACGGCAACATAATGGTAGCTGTTACGGAATCTGTAAACAATGCGATAAGGCATGGCAATAAACTTGACAAAGAAAAGAACGTAACCTTATCTGCTCTTTGTGACGAAGAGTCTAATATCCTTAAGTTCACTATAGAGGACGAAGGCCCTGGCTTTGACTACGAACACCTGGAAGACCCAACTGCGCCAGAGAATCTGGATAAATTGGGAGGTAGGGGAATATTTCTTATGAAGCACTTGTCCGATGAGGTATCTTTTAAAAACGGGGGCAGGACGGTAGAGCTAACTTTCTATTTTAATTAATGCAAAAACCGGTAATTAATTTTTTCTCCGAGAAAATTAATTTTGCGCTTAAAAAGAAAAGGAAACTTAAGGCTTGGATCATTGAAATAGCCCATACAGAAAGTTATCAGGTAAAAGAGATTAATTACGTTTTCTGCTCCGATAAATACCTTCTAGAAATCAACAGAACTTTTTTACAGCACGATTACTTTACTGATATCATCACCTTCAATAATTCTGAAAATAAAAAAGAGTTAGAAGGAGAACTTTATATAAGCATTGCCCGTGTAAAAGAAAATGCGCAAACCTTGCAAATCCCTTTTGAGGAAGAGTTGAGCAGGGTAATGATTCATGGCATCTTTCATTTAATTGGGTATAAAGACAAGACTAAACAGCAAAAGGAGATTATGAGAGCGAAAGAAAACAGCGCTCTTGCGGATTTAATATAAATGTTTCACGTGGAACATTGTTTCCGGGTAAGCAAAAAATCTAAAACTAATTTGAAAACGTTCCACGTGGAACACTAGAAAATATGTTTAAGGAATACGATGTAATTGTAGTAGGGGCAGGGCATGCGGGCTGCGAAGCGGCGGCAGCGGCGGCAAAGATGGGATCAAGCGTTTTGCTTGTTACAATGAATATGCAAACCATTGCCCAAATGTCTTGCAACCCCGCAATGGGGGGTATAGCCAAAGGACAAATAGTACGCGAGATAGATGCTTTAGGTGGGATGTCAGGAATAATATCTGACAAATCCGCCATACAATTTAGGATGCTCAACCTTTCAAAGGGGGCCGCCATGTGGAGTCCCCGTACTCAAAATGATCGCATGAAATTTGCCGAAGAGTGGAGACTAGCGTTGGAGAACAACCCCAATGTAGACTTCTGGCAGGAGATGGTTTCGGGCTTAATAGTAAAGAACGGCAAAGCAAGTGGAGTAAGGACATCAATGGGGATAGAGATACACTCAAAAGCAGTAGTGCTAACCAATGGAACATTCCTGAATGGAGTAATACATATAGGTGAGAAAAGGTTTGGAGGAGGTAGAACAGCGGAGAGAGCGGCAATAGGAATAACAGAACAGTTAGTAGAATTAGGCTTTGAGTCTGGCCGAATGAAAACAGGAACGCCTCCAAGGGTAGACGGCCGTTCACTGAATTATGAACTGATGGAAGAACAAAAAGGGGATGAAAACCCTTCTAAGTTTTCTTTTGAAGACACCCAGCCTCTTACAGTACAAAAGAGCTGTTACATTACTTATACCAACCTGGCTGTTCATGAAGTTTTAAAGACTGGCTTCGACCGATCTCCTATGTATTCAGGAAGGATACAGGGGCGCGGACCTCGCTATTGTCCTTCTGTAGAGGATAAGATTAATCGTTTTGCGGATAAGGAACGCCACCAGATATTTGTAGAGCCTGAAGGTTGGAACACGGTGGAGATATATGTAAATGGCTTTTCTACCTCATTGCCAGAAGATGTGCAATACGAGGCGCTAAAGTTGATACAAGGTTTTGAAAACGTGAAGATGTTCCGCCCAGGTTATGCCATTGAATACGACTACTTCCCGCCAATGCAGTTGAGCTTAACGCTTGAAACAAAGCTAATACAGAACCTTTACTTTGCTGGCCAAATAAACGGAACAACCGGCTACGAAGAAGCCGCCTGTCAAGGGCTAATGGCAGGCATAAATGCCCATAACAAGATTAATGAAAAAGAGCCTTTCATCTTAAAGAGATCTGAAGCTTACATAGGGGTATTAATTGACGATCTCATTAACAAAGGCACTGAAGAACCTTACAGGATGTTTACCTCCAGGGCCGAATACAGAATACTATTACGCCAGGACAATGCGGATATACGTTTAACTAAACTAGGATATGACATAGGCCTAGCATCGGAAGAACGGAAAATAAGAACGGAAAATAAAATACGGCAGGTAGCAGAACTGACAGAGCAATTAAAAAAAGTAAAAGTAAGTCCTGAGGAAGCAAACTCAGTATTACAGGAAAAAGAATCTGCTCCAATAAAAGAAAAGGCTTCATTATACAGTCTTATAAAGAGGCCAAATATTGAACTTAAAGATTTTGAAAGATTGGGGCTAAACCTGAACTTGGCAATTGCAAATAAAGAAATAATGGAACAGGTGACTATAGAAGTAAAATACCAGGATTATATAGAAAAAGAAGAGCAGGTAGCAAAAAGAATGACTCTGCTTGAAAACTTAAGCATTAACAGGCTAAACTTCGATTCCATTTCTGCATTATCTGCGGAAGGAAGAGAAAAGCTAAAGAAAATAAACCCTTTAACCATAGGCCAGGCATCACGAATCAGTGGGGTTTCTCCTTCTGATATTTCCATACTAATGGTGTATTTGGGAAAGTAGAATTTATTTAAAATATGGTTAAGTATATTTTTTTTGCAGTAGCCTTAATAATAGCAGTTAATATCTTTTTAGTCCGCTGCGCAAACATTCAACCTCCAACAGGTGGGCCAAAAGACTTAGCGGCGCCAAAAATAAAGAAAACAACCCCTGCAGATAAGACAGTAAATTTTAAAGGAAAGGAGCTGGAAATAATATTTAATGAAGATATAGCTCAATTTGGCCAGCAGCTAATCATCACTCCATATTATTCAAAAAAAATTGAGGTAAAAGTTTTACATAATAAAGTAAAAATTGAATTTCAGGATCTTGATTCTAATACTACCTATACCATAAATTTCAGGGAACAGGTAAAAGATATAACAGAAAAGAATGCACTTGTTAATTATACATTCACATTCAGTACAGGCCCTCATCTTGACTCGCTTTCTTTGAAAGGCAGCGTGGTAGACTTAATGACAAATCAGCCCATTGCTGGCGCGTTAATTAGCTTATATAAGTCCAGTGATACTTCAAGCATCTCGAAAGACCCACCTTATTATCTAAGCGAGGCCAATAAATCTGGTTCGTTTTTAATAGATAATATAAAAAAGGGAGATTACAGAGTTTATGCCCTAAAGGAAAATAATAATACTATCAACTATGATACAGAATTAGATCTTATTGATTTTGATACAATCAGTCTTACAAAAAGCATTTCGGATCTCTCTTTTAAGGTTTCAAAAATTGATACTACCCCACCTAAAATAATACATGAAAAGGAAGAAAATGAAAACACATTCCTGATCCGCTTCTCAGAAGGCGTTAAAAATCCAATTGCTAAATCAGGAGATACAATCTTTAAAACCCTATTATCCCCCGATGCAAGAGATTTAAAGATATATAACAACAATACCTTTCCACATAATGATACTTTAAAAGCATCTATATCCGTTTCTGATTCTCTTGGAAACTATACAGACACACTTAAAGTAAAAATTTACTTTGAAAAGTCAAAAGAAAAAGAAAGCCACCACAATAAGCCACATACTAAAGGTACAGAAAAAGGAAAGAAGGAAAATGAACAAGTTATAAACAAGATTCTCCCCACAGAACTGTTACTTAATCCAGATACAACCGATATAAAAATATACCTTAATGATCCCTGGATGGAGATAGACCTGGATAGTCTGCTTATTTTTGAAGATTCTATACCAATTAAACTAACTAAAAATGACTTTATCTTGAATGAAAAACTTGGCCTTTTAGAAATAAAAAGGCCTAACAAAGCCAAAGATTCCTTATTATTAATCTTAAAAAAAGACCTCTTTATAACCGTTAACAACGATATATCCTCTGCTCAAAAAATAAAATTTAAAATTAAAAAAGAATCGGATTTAGGCTCCTTAGGCGGCATAATTACAACAGGAGAAGAAAGCTATATATTTCAATTACTAAATGATAAATACAAACCTCTAATTTCACTTTTAAACCCAAAGAAATTTCAGTTTAAATATCTAAATCCCGGAACCTATTATATAAGAGTTCTGATTGATAAGAATAAGAATGGTCAATGGGATCAGGCCTCTTTAAAAAAAGGAATTAAAGCAGAGCCGGTCTACTTCTATAAAGAAAAATTAGACATAAGAGCCAACTGGGATATAGAAGATACTTTCATCGAATTTTAAAGTTTTCAACAAAAAACTGTTAAGTAGTGTTTAAAAAAGGCTTAAATCTTGTATAAAACATCACTTCATTTAAAAATTAGGACCTAAAAAGAAGTACTTCGTTAACTTTCTTATATTCAACTAAACTTTTCAATACAATTGTTAACATATTTTAATAACTGAAAAACTGTTTACAACAAATTAATAAAAGTTTACATTGTTTTAACTTATTGTTTATTAGAGGGAATTGAGTTGAGAATCTTGTGTATAAATTAAATTAGTTAACTGTTTGTTAACAATTCCGTAAAAAAAGAATGGATAAGTTAATTTTCCACAAATCAACAGCCCTAATAATTAATGATGAATTAATATTTAAATAATAATTAATTAATATTACTACCCATGTTCACAGTAAATATACGGCTATCGCATAAAATTGTTTTTTGCTTAGTTATTCTCTTACTTGCCCTCAGTAATAAAATTTCTGCCCAATCCCTGGAAATAAAACTTGCAAATGAATATTATGAAAACAACGAACTGGAAAAAGCCCGCAGCATATATGAAAAAATTTCAAAAAACGAATCCTCTTTCCCTGTAATTTATAAAAATTACTTAGCCACTCTAAAAGGTTTAAAAGACAATGATGCAGCAGAAAAATTTATAAGAAAAGTAATACGCTACTACCCGGAAATTAATTATAAAATAGACCATTATTTACTTACCAGCAAAAATCCCGATTCAAAATCCGATAAAGAATTCGCCGGAATAGTGAACGAAGTAAAAGGAAATCCTCCACTTGCAGAAAAAGCGGCAGAATATTTTATAACTAACGATAGGCCAGACAAAGCCAAAGAAATTTACCTGGCATCCAGAAACTTTCTTAAAGAAAAACATTTATACACATTTAACCTTGCCAAAACGTACCATTTGCTAAATGAAGACCAGCTTATGGTTGATGAATTATTAAGTTTTTTAAAAAACAATCCTTATTCTTTAGAGCCTGTTAAAAATACATTTCAGAGCCTAATAGCAGAGGATAAGGGCTTCGACTACTTAGAGAATACATTATATGCCCGAATTCAGAAAGATCCGGATGAAATAAGCTACAATGAGCTTCTTTTATGGCTTAACATCCAGAAAAAAAGCTTTGGCAAAGCCTTTATGCAGGCTAAGGCTATAGATAAAAGAAGTAAGGCTTATGGTAATAAAATGATTGAGGTAGGTAAAATAGCTTTAGAAAATAAAGATTATGATAATGCTATAAAATATTTTGAATATGTAACTAATGAATACCCAAACGGGCCGCATTACTATTCCGCAAAAAATTTACTCATAAATACTAAGCAGGAAAAAATTAAAAATACCTATCCTGTAGATAAATCAGCCATTTATTCACTAATCACAGAATATAGTGATTTAATCAAAAAAACAGGGAAAAGCGTTTCAACAGTAGACGCCCTGACCAATATGGCTATGCTTTATGCGTTTTATATAGATAAAGACACAGCCCTTGCTCTTTTGGAAGAAGCTTTAAATTATACAAGAGCCGGAGAAAAAACAGCTGCCCAAATTAAACTGGATATGGGAGATATTTATTTATTAAAAAACGAACCCTGGGAATCTACATTGTTATATTCTCAGGTGGAAAAAATGCAAAAAGATGAGCCCCTGGGTTATGAAGCTAAACTTAGAAATGCTAAACTAGCCTATTACAGAGGAGAGTTCCAATTGGCGCAAGAGCATCTGGATGTACTTAAATTGGCAACTTCCAGAGAGATAGCTAATGATGCAATGGATTTAAGTATTTTTATTCAGGATAATCTGGCATTTGATACTTCTGGAGAAGCGTTAAGAGAATATTCGAAAGTTGATCTGCTTCTTTTTCAAAACAAAGAAGATGAAGCATTAGATCTTTTAAAAAATCTGGAAAAAAAATATCCAGAGCATTCTCTTACCGATGATATTTACTATTCTGAGGCAAAAATTTATAAAAAGACAGGGCAATATGAAAAGGCAGTTGAAGCGTTAGAAAAAATAAGAAAAAACTATTCTGAAGACGTATTGGGAGATGATGCTCTTTATAGTGAAGCGCTCATTTATCAAGAAAATATAAAGGACAAAGAGAAAGCGATGCAGTTATATTATATCTTGCTTACCGAATATCCGGGAAGCATATTTAGCGCTGACACACGAAAAAGATACAGGTTATTGAGAGGGGATAAAGTAAACTGATTCTGTTAACAGTAATGGTTTGTTTTTTATAAATTTTTTTATTTTACATAACTTTAAAATCCTTTTATGGAAGTAACCAGAGTGTTTGATCTTTTACCTTATCAATTGGAAAAATTTCCAAAAGAAGACGCTTTAACGCATAAAGTAAATGGGGCTTGGGTGAAGTATAGTATCGCTGACATTCTTAAACAGGTTAATCAGCTAAGCCTGGGTTTTATTAAATTAGGTATAACTAAAGACGATAAGGTTGCAATCATTGCGCACAACAGGCCCGAATGGGTTTTTACGGATTTTGCTTTGCAGCAACTTGGCGCTGTTAGCGTACCAATTTACCCCACGCTTACTGCAGATGACATCCGTTTCATATTTGGAGATTCCGAAGTAAAATTGGCTATGGTTTCTGATGCAGATTTGTACAATAAAGCAAAAGAAGCTTCTGTAGGCATGGCAGCTGTGAAAGACATATATACTTTTTTACCAGTAACCGGAGCAAAAAACTGGGAAGAAATAAAAGCGCTAGGGCAGCAATCAGACATGCCTCTGCTCGAAGAAGCAAAATCTAAAGTAACAGGAGAAGACCTCTTAACGCTTATTTATACTTCTGGCACTACTGGAACACCCAAAGGGGTGATGCTTACGCACAATAATCTTATAAGCAATTATAAAAGCTGTATACCGCTTATGCCGGTAGATCATAACGACAAGGCATTAAGCTTTTTACCGCTTTGCCATGTATACGAACGTATGATGATTTTTTTATACACCGCCACAGGGGTATCGATATACTTCGCAGAAAGCATGGATACTATAGGGGACAACCTTAAAGAAGTACAACCGCAAATGTTTACAACAGTTCCCCGCCTGTTGGAAAAAGTATACGAACGCATAGTAGCTAAAGGCAGCGAGCTGACAGGGATTAAGAAAAAATTATTTTTCTGGTCTATGAAGTTGGGAAATACTTACGATATACAAGGGCATAATTCTCTTTGGTACAAAATCCAATTGACAATTGCCAACGTACTTATATTTAATAAATGGCGCGAAGCTTTGGGCGGTAATATAAAAGCTGTTGTTTCTGGCAGCGCAGCGCTACAACCACGGTTAGCTCATATTTTCTGGGCTGCTCGTATAAAAGTTATGGAAGGTTATGGGTTGACAGAAACGTCTCCTGTAATTTGCGTAAACCGTTGCGACCCAAAGGAAAACAGGATAGGAACAGTTGGCCCCGTTATACCAGGAGGTGTAGAAGTAAAAATAGCTGCCGATGGTGAAATATTAACCCGTGGACCCCATATAATGAAAGGCTATTACAAAAGGCCAGACCTTACAGCAGAGGCCATTGATAGCGAAGGATGGTTCCATACGGGTGATATTGGGGAGTTTATAGAAGGCAAATACCTAAAAATAACTGACCGGAAAAAAGAAATGTTTAAAACTTCTGGAGGGAAATACATTGCTCCTCAATTGGTTGAAAACAAATTTAAGGAATGCAATTTGATAGAACAGATTATGGTAGTAGGAGAAGGACAAAAGTTTCCGGCAGCGTTAATTGTACCCGCATTTAATAATCTTAAACATTGGTGTGAAAAAAATGGTATTGTTTACACTAATAACGACGAGATGATTTGCAAAAAAGAAGTGTTAAACAAATTCCAGAAAGAAATTGACACATTAAATGAAAGTTTTGCCCAATATGAGAAAATAAAAAAATTCGAATTGCTCCCCCAACTTTGGACAATAGAAGCAGGCGAGCTTACGCCTACATTAAAAGTGAAAAGAAAAGTGATTGCCGCCAAGTACAAAGCCCTTATTGACAAAATATATTCATAAATGAATAAGCTTATTTTAAGCCTATTAGTTATTGGTCTTTTAGCCATGTCTTGCCCTGCTCAGGTAAACTCCGGAAAAGGCAAATATCCATTTCCTCAAAACATTAAATACCTATATGGAATTAAGCCTTCTGCCACAATTGCCAGCTCCAATAATGCTTTAGCATCTTATAACGATTGGAAAAGGGAATTCCTTATACCTAGTCCTATAAATCCGTTAATGTATGGCGTTAACTATAATGGAGCACAAACAACAGTATCTGAAGGAATAGGATATGGAATGCTTATGTCTGCTTATGCCAATGATTCCGTTACCTTTAATGGATTATGGAGATTTTATAAATATTATATGAACAGCAACGGAGTTATGAATTGGCAAATTAATTCCGCTGGCAAAATAATTGGATATAATGGAGCAACCGATGCGGATGAAGATGCGGCAATGGCTTTAATTATAGCGTCTTACCAATGGCAGCCAACAGGCGGTATAAATTATTTTAATGCTGCAACAGCGCTTATTGATAGCATTAGGAAATATGAAGTAGAAGCCGGAACATATATTTTAAAACCAGGCGATCAGTTTGGAGGGAGCTCACTTGTTGATATTTCTTATTTTTGCCCGGCATACTATCGTATTTTTGCTCAATTTACTGGCGATACAAGCTGGCTAAATGTAGTAGAATCTTGTTATAATATAATTGCAAATAATTCGAATCCTTCAACAGGTTTAGTTAGCGATTGGGCTGTTGGATCAACGGGTATGCCAACTGATTTTGGGGGCGACTCATACCCCGAAGATTTTTATTACGACGCTATTCGTACTCCCTGGAGGCTTGCAGTAGATTATATATGGTTTGGAGATAAAAGAGCCCAACTCTATTGCACAAAAATGGCAAATTTTGTAAATGAAATAGGAGGAGTTGGGAGCCTTGTAAATGGGTATACGTTAAGCGGGTCGCCAATAGGAGGAGGAGGCGATGGCACATTTAAAGGGCCTCTTACTCTAGCAGGTATGGTTAGTGGTTCGTTGCAAGGCTATTTAAACACGGGTTATTATGCCAATCTTTTAGATAATGAAAATGGGTCAAACAGTTATTTTGGCCATTCGCTTCAGTCCATTGCTTTTTTTGTTGCAACCGGAAATTTTTATCCTCTCCCTCCTCCGGTATGCTCAAAGCCAAACTTAGGGCCAAATCGCTCGTTATGCGATTCAAGCAGTTATATATTAAACCCGAAGATGTCGTACACTAACAGGCATTTTCAGTGGAATAATGGCGATACTACAAACACGCTTAAGGTAAATCAAAAAGGCCTCTATATTCTTACTGTAGATTCCGGTGATTGTAAAAACTCTGATTCGGTTTATGTAACGGGCTTAAAAATTGAAATGGCGAATGAAGTTAATATTTCTCCGGGAAGTAGTGTCACATTAAACGCAGGGTCTTCAGGCCCCGGCGTCCAATATTATTGGAGGTTAGGAAGTACCACTGCCACCCCTTTTGATAGCACACACCAGACAATTACTGTTTCATTGCCCGGGAAATACTATATAACAGTAGATTCAGGCGGCTGCGTTAATACCGATTCAGTTATAGTAGGCGGGCAGGATTTTCTATTATATCCGAATCCCAATAATGGAGTATTTGTCATAGAGCCTCTTGCCGCAGGGCTTACCAGCATAAGTGTAAGCGTTTATTCTGTTAGTAATGGAATATTAAAAACCATTTTAGCAGATCAGCAATGTACTATATCTGAGTTTCCTCAAAAAATAACATTCAATTTAACAAACATGGCCAATCCTGGAATTTATGTAGCCAGGGTAATGGCTGCAGGAAATATCTACATAAAAAAATTCATAATCATATATTAGTGAGAGCAGCCAAATTCATAATAATACCTACTGTGTTAATTACAGCGATATTTTTAAAAACAAAAGACAACCCGGAATACGCCAAACCAATTGCAAAAGCAAATGGAATTTACGCCTTGCAGGTAAATAATTTATACATAGAAGTAGATTCCAAAAACGGCGGAAGAATAAGCTCTTTTAAATTAGGCAATGAAGAGTTTTTGAGCAGTGTCAACATTAACGCAGACAACTGGGGTTCAACATTTTGGACTAGCCCGCAAAGCGCTTGGGGCTGGCCACCTTCTGATCAAATAGATAAAGACCAATATTCTGCAAAACTTCAGGATAATCGTTTTGTCCTTACCAGCGCCAAAGATGAAAAATTGAGCTTTATAGTATCAAAAGAATTTTATGGAAATCTAACAGATACTTCTTTAGTGGTAAAATATACCATTACAAATAATGCTGCCATTCCCCAAGCTGTAGCTGCTTGGGAAATTACAAGGGTATCCCCAAATGGGTTAAGTTATTTCCCTAGCGGCAAAAAAATGAAAAAAGGAGATCTTGCTCCATTAACGGAGGATTCGAAAGGAATTACCTGGTATAATTATAATGGGGATAAAATACCGCCAGGAGTGCCTAAGTTAATTAGCGATGGGTCAGAGGGATGGTTTGCCCAAGTGAATAAAGGAATTATATTAGTTAAAAAATTTAAAGACGTTTCTGTGGAAAAAATGGCTCCAGAAGAAGGCGAAATAGAGCTTTATGCAAACCCGGACAAATCGTATATAGAAATTGAGCAACAAGGCGAATACACTACGTTAATTCCGGGGGAGTCGCTTACCTGGGAAGTAAAATGGTACTTGCGAAAGCTACCAAAAGGAATAGTAGCTGAGCCAGGTAACGATAAGCTTATCCGGTATACTAAATCGATAGGCAAATAACTAAGAAAGCCCTTTTCACGATCTTTTAAATAAAAAATTTACTCAGACAGGATTTATAGGTTTAAGCTATAAAAAAAATAGTATGCATGCATAACTTTTTCGTATTTTTTTACGTTTACAACATAAGCATGAAAAAGAATCAAACCATCTGTTTTAATATTAAATCTTCGTGGCATGGAATTTCCAGGATGTATAATGAACAGGGTGTAAAGCATGGCATGACTATGTCTACAGGTTACATTCTGCTCAATATTGAAAAGGAAGGAACGCCCGCAACAAAAATTGCGCCTATGTTAGGGATGGAAGCCCATGGCCTATCAAGGACATTAAAAAACCTGGAAGAACAGGGGTTGATTAAAAGAGTTCAAGACGATAAGGACAAGAGACTTGTGAAAATTTTTTTGACAGACTTAGGTATGGAGAAAAGGGAAATAGCCAAAAAAGTAGTTAAGGCCTTCAATAATGTTGTAAAAGAGAGAATAGGAGAAGAAAAACTAAAAGCTTTCTTGGAAGTTGTCAATGAAGTAAATATAATTATAGAAAAAAAAGAAATATTTTAATTTTTTCAATATAAACATGAACAGGATAATTAAGAAAGTAGCTGTTTTAGGTTCTGGCGTAATGGGTTCGCGAATTGCCTGCCATTTCGCCAATATTGGGGCCAGTGTGCTTCTGTTGGATATTGCTCCTTCGGAACTTACCGAAGGTGAAAAAGCAAAAGGCCTGGCGTTGGACAACAAAGCAGTAAAAAACCGAATTGTAAACGAGGCGCTGCAAAATGTAGTAAAATCAAATCCTTCTCCGCTTTACAACAAAGATAATGTGAGCAGGATTAAAACAGGAAACTTTGACGACAACCTGAAAGAGATAGCCGATTGCGACTGGGTAATAGAGGCGGTAGTAGAAAACCTGAAAGTTAAAAAATCGGTATTCGAGAAGGTAGAGCAATTCAGAAAACCAGGAACTATTATTAGTTCAAACACTTCGGGCATTCCTATTCATCTAATGATAGAAGGTCGTAGCGATGACTTCCAAAAGAATTTCTGCGGAACGCACTTCTTCAATCCACCAAGGTATTTAAAGTTATTGGAAATAATACCATCGCCTGTTACAGACCCCGAACTGGTAAACTTCCTTATGCACTACGGCGACCTTCACCTTGGTAAGGCAACTGTATTGTGCAAAGACACACCAGCATTTATAGCAAATCGCGTAGGTATTTATTCCATAATGGAATCTTTACATACAATAATAAGCTTGGGACTAACAGTAGAAGAAGTAGACAGGCTAACCGGTCCGGTAATAGGCAGGCCGAAATCTGCCACCTTTCGCACTATGGACGTGGTAGGGTTGGATACGCTAATAAATGTAGCAAACAATTTGTATGCAGGCTTGCCGAACGACGAAGCCAAAGACTTGTTTAAATTACCAGAACTGTTGGTAAAGATGGGTGAGAAAAAATGGTATGGTGATAAAACAAAACAAGGCTTTTATAAAAAAGTAACAGGCGAAGGTGGAAAGTCGGAAATACTTTCCATGAACCTGAGTACGATGGAATACGCTCCGCAGCAAAAAGTAAAATTTGCCACGCTGGAGCAGACTAAAACTATTGACAGTTTAAAACCAAGATTCTCTGTACTATTAGCCGGAAAAGACAAGGCCGGAGAGTTTTACAGGAAAACCTTTTTAGGACTCTTTACTTATGTCTCCAACAGGATACCCGAAATTTCAGACGAGACCTACAGAATAGACGAAGCTCTAAAAGCAGGCTTCGGCTGGGAGCTTGGCCCTTTTGAAACTTGGGATTGCGTGGGCGTTGAGCGTGGCGTAAAGATGATAGAAGAAGCGGGCAAAAAACCAGCCCAGTGGGTATACGACATGTTAGCCTCTGGCGCTAAATCATTTTACAAAGTAGAGGCCGGGCAGAAAAAATATTATGATATTCCTTCCAAATCCTACAAAGCAATTCCAGGAATGGAAGAGTTTATTATTCTGGAAAATCTGGATAAAACAAAAAAGGTTTGGGAAAATTCAGGAGTTACTTTGTATGACATCGGCGATGGCGTATTAAACCTGGAGTTCCATACCAAAATGAATACGTTGGGCGGCGAGGTGGTAGACGGAATAAACAAGGCCATTGGCATAGCGGAAAAAGACTTTGCAGGATTGGTAATAGGTAACGATGGAGCCAACTTCTCAGCAGGAGCAAATCTGGCATTAGTATTAATGTACGGAGTAGAGCAGGAATACGACGAGATTGATTTCATGATTCGCGCGTTCCAAAATACCATGATGAGAGTAAGATACTCTGCCATTCCGGTAGTTTCTGCCCCATTCAACATGGCATTGGGCGGCGGTTGCGAGTTGAGCTTACACGCAGACCGCATACAAGCTCACGCAGAGTTGTATATAGGGTTGGTTGAATTTGGAGTGGGATTAATACCAGCAGGCGGCGGCACAAAAGAAATGACGTTAAGAGTTTCCGATTCTTTTGAAGAAGGAGACATCCAGTTAAACAATCTTAAAAATGCCTATATGAATATTGCCACAGCTAGGGTATCTACCTCGGCCGAAGAAGCAAAGCAGATGAATTACCTTAAGAAAGGCGATGGAATAAGCATTAATAGAAATCGTGTAATTGCTGATGCAAAATCCAAAGTACTAGACCTTGTTCAGGACGGGTACATACAACCGGCCCCAAGAAAAGATATAAGAGTATTAGGCAAACAGGCATTGGGAATGTTCTTCGCCGGAGCCAACTCCATGTATTCGGGCCAGTACATTTCTGCCCACGATAAATTGATTTCTGAAAAACTGGCTTATGTAATGTGCGGCGGCGATCTTTCTGCGCAAACATTAGTATCGGAACAATATTTGCTTGATCTGGAGAGAGAGGCATTCCTTTCGCTGACTGGTGAAAAGAAAACGTTGGAACGGATACAAAGCATTCTTACAGCAGGTAAACCGCTAAGGAATTAATTACTATTAATTAAACAACTAGGCCTAAAAAGCAGATAAAAATATAAACGTTAACATTATGAGCAGTTCATATATAGTAGCAGGATTCAGGTCTCCGGTAGGTAAAGCGCCTAGGGGCGTTTTCAGGTTCTTAAGGCCGGATGAAATAGCAGTTCAGGTAATAAAACATTTGGTAGCTTCTATACCTAACTTAGACAAAGACCGAATAGACGACGTAATAGCAGGCAACGCTACACCAGAGGCAGAGCAAGGGCTTAACATAGGCCGCATGATTGCCCTTATGGGATTGGAAACTGTAAAGGTTCCGGGCATGACGATTAATAGGTATTGTTCATCAGGGCTGGAAGCCATTGCCATTGCGGACGCAAAAATAAAAGCCGGCTACGCCGATTGTATTATAGCCGGTGGGGTAGAGAGCATGAGCCCGATACCTTTTGGCGGATGGAAGATTATGCCAAACTACGAACTGACCAAAGCCCACGCCGATTATTATTGGGGTATGGGCTTAACGGCAGAAGAAGTGGCAAAACAATATAAAGTATCTCGCGAAGATCAGGACATTTTTTCCGTTAAATCTCACCAGAAAGCGGTAAACGCCATAAAGAATGGTTTATTTAAAGACGATATCGTGCCCATACATGTATTGGAAACTTACCTGGACGAGAAAGAAAAAAAGAAAACCAGAGAAACTATAGTAGAAAACGACGAGGGCCCAAGGGCCGACACTTCGTTGGAAGCGCTTGCAAAATTAAAACCGGTATTTGCAGCGGCAGGTTCGGTGACTGCCGGTAATTCTTCACAAACTTCCGATGGGGCCGCATTCGTAATAGTAATGTCCGAGCGCATGGTAAAAGAATTGAACCTAAAACCAATTGCCCGCATGGTTTCTTATGGCGTGGCAGGGGTTGAGCCTCGCATTATGGGTATTGGCCCTATAGAAGCGGTGCCAAAGGCGTTAAAGATAGCCAACATGAAACTACAAGACATTGACTTAATAGAACTGAACGAAGCCTTCGCATCACAGTCCGTAGCGGTTGTAAGGGATCTGGGAATGAACCCGGAGATAGTAAATGTAAACGGTGGCGCTATCGCTTTGGGCCACCCGCTGGGATGCACAGGCGCAAAGCTCTCTGTGCAAATGTTTAATGAGCTGAAAAGAAGAAAAAAGAAATACGGTCTGGTAACCATGTGCGTAGGCACAGGACAGGGAGCCGCAGGCGTTTTTGAACTTCTTAACTAATAGTAAATAGTAATTTAGGATTTAGAAAAATATAACTCTTCACCCATTATGACGACAGCAATTAAAAAAATAAAAGGAGGCGAGTTCCTTCTTAAAGAAACCGACGCCGCAGACATTTACATTCCTGAAGAAAGGAATGAAGAACAACAAATGATGGCGGACATGGCCCGCGACTTTATAGCCCACGAAGTGCTGCCCATACTGGACCGCATAGACCAACAGGAAGAGGGCCTTATGCAAAAGCTGCTGGATAAGGCAGGCGAGCTTGGCCTCTTGGCAACGTCCATCCCGGAACAGTACCAGGGTTTTGGTAAAGATTTTAACACTTCCCTTATGATAACAGAAGTAGTAGGCGCAGGACATTCTTTTGCTGTTGCTCTTGCGGCTCACACAGGTATTGGTACATTACCCATATTATATTTCGGAACAGAGGCCCAAAAACAAAAATACCTTCCTAAGTTGGGCACTGGGGAATTGAAAGCTAGCTACTGTTTAACAGAGCCGGGTTCAGGTTCTGACGCCCTTGCTGCCAAAACAAAAGCCATACTATCCGCCGATGGGAAATACTATACCCTAAATGGGCAAAAGATGTGGATCACCAACGCTGGTTTTGCGGATGTGTTCATCGTATTTGCACAAGTGGACGGAGATAAATTTACAGGCTTTATTGTGGAGAAAGGCGCTCCTGGTTTAACGCTGGGGAACGAAGAACATAAAATGGGCATAAAAGGCTCATCAACCAGACAAGTGTTTTTTGCAGATTGCAAAGTACCCGCAGAAAACTTGTTGGGGCAAATAGGCAAAGGGCACCTTATCGCCTTTAACATTCTTAACATAGGCCGTATAAAATTGGCCGCCGCAGCTTTGGGCGCATCTAAAAAGGCAAGTACATCGTCTATACAATACGCTAAGGAACGTATTCAATTTAAACAACCCATCGCTAACTTTGGGGCCATACAACACAAGCTGGCAGAACAGGCCATACTAATATTTGCAGTAGAATCTGCCATGTACCGCGCCGGTAATGATATTCAGGTAGCGGAAGAACAACTGGTAGAAGGTGGCAAAACCTATGAAGAAGCTTTATTGGCCGCTGCCCAGGAGTTTGCCATTGAGTGCGCCATATTAAAAGTAGCAGGCTCTGAGGCCTTAAACTATGTGGTAGACGAAGGGGTACAGATTTACGGAGGTTATGGCTTCTCTGCCGATTACCCAATGGACAGGTCGTACAGAGATTCCCGCATCAACCGTATTTTCGAGGGAACGAACGAGATCAATAGAATGCTTACCATGGATATGCTGTTAAAGAAGGCCATGAAGGGAGAGTTGGATTTTATGACCGGAGCTATGGCAGTGCAAAAAGAACTGGTAGGTATTCCTGATTTTGGAGAAGAAGACACTACGTTATTTGGGGCTGAAAAGAAAGCCATCAAAAATATGAAAAAGGCCCTGTTAATGATAGCCGGAGCCGCCGCCCAAAAATACATGGACAAGCTGGCTACCGAACAGGAAATACTAATGAACCTGGCGGACATCACCATCTTGACTTACGTTGCCGAATCGGCATTATTGCGTACCGAAAAGCTAATCGGCATAAAAGGCGAAGAGGCTGTTAAAGCGCAGATAGACATAGTAAAAGTCTATGTAAGTGAGGCGACGGATAAAGTGAACGTGGCAGGCAAAAGCGCCATCAACGCCATGTCCTCCGGCGACGAGCAACGGTTGTTGTTAATGGGATTGAAACGCTATACCAAAATAGCGCCTTTTAATACCAAAGACGCCCGCAGAAGAATAGCCGCTAAACTGGTAGAAGCCAATCAGTATCCTTTTTAATTAAAGATTAAGCCAATAAATAAAAGCCTTCGGTTTTGTAGCCGGGGGCTTTTTTTATTTTATTTTTGAAAAAATTTAAAAAATTAAACTACCCGTGAAAAATTTACCCGTAATCTCTCTTGTACTTAATCTAATCCTGGCCGTTGCCGTTGGCGTGTTGTTTTACCTGCATTTTGCCGATGTCCGCCCCAAAACGGTTAGCGCAGCTACTGCAACCGCTAAAACCGAACAGGCGGACGACTCTCTTCTTAAAAATGCGCCGGTTCCTGTTATAGCCAATATGGGCGCTGGCTCAAAAGTAAAAGTAGTGTATGTGGACTACGACTCGCTGATTTCCAATTACGATTTCTACAAAAAAATACAAAAAGACCTGGAGGTGAAACTGAGAAGCGCCGAAAATGAATTGATGAACCAACAAGCCAAGCTGGAAAAAGACTACCTCGATTACCAGCAAAAGCAATCGCTTTACAACGACGAGATGAAGCAGGAGAAAGAGAAGCAATTAATGGCCGATAACCAGGCGCTTACAGAACTAAAACAAAAAAGAGAACAGCAGTTTGGCGAGCAGCAGAAGCAGCTTACGGAAAAACTACTTATTAACCTGGACAGCTATATAAAACGCCTGGCGAAAGAAAACAAAATTGACTTTATACTTAGCTATCAGAAAGGCATACCGGGCAGTATACTTTATGGCAACGATAGCCTTAACATTACGGGCAGCATTTTAGAAGGCATTAACAAAGACTACAAGAAAAAGTAATGAAGCGCTGGTTGCTAAAAACATCGGTAGTAGCGCTTGCCATATTGCTGGCGGAGCTATTCTCCCTGTTCTGCCTTCACGAAATAGAAAAGTTTCAAAAACACGTTAGCGCGTACGAAGCTACAGCTATTTCTATGGCGGCGGCGGTGCTGTTCTTTTACCCCGTGCTGGAGTTTTCGCAAAAGTATCTGCAGGCAATTTCTCGCGCATACATAAAAGGAGCCCGCAAAGCGGCCAAGGGAAATTTTCTGCTGGTACTAGCAGGCATACTGCTGGCCTTGTTTTTACTATTTGCCGCCTTCGCCTATTTGAAGTACAACAAGAACGTGTTTAAAGATATGGCCAATGCAGTGGTAAAGATGTTTTAATAACAACAATATTAGAAAATGAGGATTTTTATAATTCTAGTATTTATTTTTTTACTAGTAGGCTGCAATGGAGCTAAGCCCAAAGAGGCTTTAATTCCTGAAGTAGATACTACCAGTGATAAAGGCGTAGAAGAAGTCAAAAAAGAAAATCACAAGGGCATAGTTTATAAGTCTGAATTAGTAAGAATGTATGGGGACACAACAACAGAAAAAAGGAATAACTATTTAATAGAAGTAAAGTTTGAACCCTATATTTCATTTGAAGATTTTAAGGTTGAAGAGATATACATAGGAAGAATAGCCCCCATCGATTACACAAGTAATAAGACTGCAAAACTATATAGGTCAACTATAAGAGAGGCATATAAAAATTCAACCCCAACTTTTGGAGGGCATTATTGTATGGCAGAATGGGGCTGTGGCTCTCCCTGTCATGCAGGGGCAATAGTTGATTTAAAAACAGGCAAGGTTTATGATACACCAGCGGGAGCTATACGTTATGACTATAAAAAAGACAGTCGAATGATTATTGTTAATCCTCCGGATACTACTGGCTTTTATCTTGAAAGCTGTCTTTACTGCATACCAGAAATATGGGTTTGGGACGAAACTAAAAAGGAGTTTAAAAAACTTGATCCAAAGTAACAATATCTTCCTTTATCTAATAGTAAAGAAACGACAACTAATTATTTCAAAGTATCATTACTTAGCGTATGCATCGGTTAACGATTGCATATCCTCATAATCTAAATCTTCTGCTCTTTCAAAGAAATGGTCCCGCTTGTCAAACTGCTTGTCTTTGTGGTAGTAAATAGAAAGGTTAGCGCATAAAACAGCGCTCTCCGGGTTAAGCACAACTGATTTCTCCCCAAACTCAACAGCCTTTTTTACGTCGCCTAATTCATTATATACCTCTGCCAGGCTCCCTAAAACACTCCATTGGTGCGGGCTAAGGGAGTCAGCTTTTAAATATTCTTGTTTAGCCTTTTCAAACTCGCGTTTTTTTGCATAAGTGCGCCCCAAGCCGCTGTAGCACTCAAAATTGTTCTTGTTAGCCGTAATGCCGTTGTTAAAACATTCAATAGCTTTTTTAGAATTATCCTGTTCAAGGTAAATATTGCCCAGCATTGCCCAGGCAAAATAATAGTGGGGATGCCATAATGTAAATGGTACAAGCCGCTGTTCAGCCTCTTCAAAATCCCCTTTTTTATAAATCAGCGTAATCTCTTTAAGTTCTTTTTCAGTGTTTATTTTGGCAATCAAATAAATCCCTAAAACCATCAGGGCTGCAGAAAACGCGAAACAAAAAATAACAGTCCGCTTTTCCCCCAGCAAATTTTTTACAAAATTTGTTTGTGGGTGTTCCCAGAAAAATGGTGGTTTTAAAAGGGTAAATATTCCAACACCAATTCCTATTATTATAAAAAAAACAGCCGCTATCATACGTTGATTAGTTTTAGTTGGCGCTAGAAAGGTAGCAAACCCGATTGAGAAATACTATGCGGATAAGAGTTAGCGCTAAGCGCCTGTTTCCTCAACCAAATTTTTTGTATCTTATCCCCATAATAAACCAGTATAAATAACTTAATTTTTAAAGCTATGACAACCTATAACACACTCTCTGAAGCGACAGACGATTTAAAAAAACGCGGATATACCGAAGACTTTAGCCTGCAACCCCATTCGCTAACCTCTTCCCGCAAAAACCTGGAACTACATCCGGAAGACTTTGAAGTAGTGGAAATGCACCGCTTCGAAGGGGAATCCAGTACAGACGATAGCGCCGTTGTGTTTGCAATACTATCCAAAGACGGAATAAAAGGGGTATTGGTAGACGCTTACGGAACCTACTCGGAAGAAATAAACCCCGAAATGGCAAAAAAACTGCGTAAGCATTCTTAGAATAGTTAATACTATAGCATTGATTTGTAGGAGCTAATAAATAAAGGCGTTAAAAGCCCTCGTTTTCTTTTAACTAAACGCAACAAATAATTTCTTTTCGAAACATTTTGTTTTACATTGTCGGCGAGGTTTTGAAACGCTTAAATCAAAGAAAACGATGAAAAAATTTGTTTTACCTGTGCTATTTATTGCGCTTATGGCTTGCACTAAAACAAACGCCCCCGCTCCCACAACAACTAGCAGTTCTTCAACCCCAACAGTAGTTGTAGATCAGCAAATAGGTAATAGTTATACATTTGCCGGAACCACTTACACCACAACCATCGGCGGTGAAGAGACATTAACTCCTTCTGGAGGAAGTTTTATTTATGCTTTAGTAGTAGAAGACGCATCAGAAGATGGAATACAATTTTGGTTTTCTGCCAAACCATCAGTGGGTACTTACCCGGTTACCGCATTTTCTACTACCGTTCCTTACGGAACTGCGGCAGTTTATGTTAACGCGAACGGCGTTTCTTTCGGTTCGGTGGGGCAGGGAAGCATAACAATAAGTATAGTAAGCGGTTATTATGTTGTTTCTATTAATAATGTACCACTACAAAACATTACAACGTCATCTGCGCCAATGCAAACATTAAGCGCTGCGGTAACAGTGCCATAGAGAATAAATAAAAGATAGCGACCAATAAAGAACCCGACATTAGCTTGGGTTCTTTTGTTTCGGGCGTTCTTCTTGCTTCTCTGTTCGATATATAGTAAATTAGGATTAAATAAGAGTCTCTTTTATCCCTTTATCTATCAATAACAAAGGATATTTTTTAAACAAACTCAATATGGAAAAACGCAACCTTGGACAATCAGGATTAGAAGCGGCCCCACTGGCATTTGGCGGAAATGTGTTTGGCTGGACGGCTGATGAAGCGACTTCCTTTACTCTGCTGGATGCTTTTGTAGCGGAAGGCTTCAACCTGATAGATACCGCAGACGTGTATTCCAGGTGGGCGCCTGGCAATAAAGGGGGCGAATCAGAGGCCATTATTGGCAAATGGCTAAAGAGAAGCGGTAAAAGGGACAAAGTAGTAATAGTAACAAAAGTGGGAATGGAATTAAGCCCTACTCAAAAGGGCCTGTCGAAGGCATATATTTTGAAGGAAGTGGAGGAATCCTTAAAACGCCTACAAACGGACTATATCGATTTGTACCTCTCCCACAAAGACGATGAAACAACCCCTCAACTGGAAACGCTGCAAGCCTATGCACAACTGATAAACGAAGGTAAGGTAAGAGCCATTGGGGCGTCCAACTTTTCGGCTACACGGCTTGGCGAGGCCTTGCAGATAAGCAAAGAGCATGACCTACCCAGGTATGAGGTATTACAACCACTCTACAATCTGTACGATATAGACTTCCAGGATGAGCTTGCGCCGCTTTGCATGGCAAATAATATAGGCGTCATCAGCTATTTCTCGCTGGCAAGCGGATTTCTAACAGGCAAATACAGGTCAGAGGCAGATTTGTCTAAAAGCCCACGGGGACAAGGGGTAAAAAAATACATGAATAAACGGGGCTTTCATATCCTTAGCATAATGGACGAGATTGCCCAGCATTACAATACCACCCCTGTAAGCGTGGCCCTGGCCTGGCTTATAGCCCAGCCGGTAGTAACCGCCCCTATTGCCAGCGCAACAAATCTGAATCAATTGCATGAGCTAATGCAGGCGGTAAATCTTAAATTGGACAAAGGAGCTCTCCATAAACTGGAAACAGCGGCAAGGCAGCAGAATTAGCCGATTAACGCACATTCAAAAGCCAGTTCTTTAATTTTTTAAAAGCGCCGTCTTTCCTGGGTTGCTCCTTTCCATCGTGGGTAAGGTTATTATCGTAATGCCTTTTTAGTTCTTTGCCATAGGCCAATAATTCCCCGCTCTCTTGCAGCAAAGAATCAATAAATGGAACAGCCTTAGCGCTCAATGTCCCGTTTTCAGAAATAGTAACATACTCGCTCCTTCCTACAGGATTTATATTCTTATTCACTTCCCCTTTCCCACTGTCCGAAAAATAGTCAATATGGTAAATAACCGGGTTTAGTTTTCTCAGTCGTTGCGTCCCCCTTCGTTCATTGCGCCAAGGGTGTTCATTTTTAACTAATTGGTCTATCAGAAATTGTTTTTCCCAAAGCGTTACCTGATGCGACATTAGAAAATCGGATTTTTTATTGTCCAATACAGAAATATTAAAGCCCTCAATAAAATTGTCCGAGGCTATTGTAGTATATACCTCCGAGCTATTTATTTTAACCTGTTTCCATTTGTTTTCAATGGCAAGGTCAAACAACTGTTTAAAAAAACGCTCATTTACCGGCTTCGTCATCCACATATCTTCCTGGAAATACAAAACATAGTCCTCTTTAATTTTTTCGCGAAGTAAAAAAGATAACCTGTCCGACCACTCCCCTTTGCCCGACTTTATATTCTCAAATCCGGGAAGGGCGGCATCTGCAAGCTCTGTGGCAAAATAGTAGCGGCAATTAATATCAAAATTCCAGCGCTTGTTAAAAAAATGATGAAACCCCTTGTATAAAAACTGGTAACGGTCGCAGGAGTGAACAATTAAAGCAACGGAAGGTTTTTGTGAATTCATTTATTATATCTACAGGAATCAAAATTAACAAAATTAAAGTATGGTGTTCTATACCAACTTTGTGCTTTTAACTAAACTGTAAAACACTAATATGTATTGCGTTTAAAATCTTTCGTTCCCTCAAAATCTTACTGTGGCGTTCTTAGGAGATATTTAACTATATCCCGGTTAAGTTAAAAGCCGCTGGGGGAGTCTAACCCTAAACCGGGAACAGGAATCGATTGAGCGGGCGGCGTAGTAAATGTACTCGGGGGCGTTCCCTGGTTGTTATTTAGGTTCGGGAGCGGCCCCTGGTTGCGATACAGGTTAGGAAGCGGCCCCTCGCTATTAAATGCGCCAGGAGTAGCCGGCAAAGCTGATCTTACAGGTAAATCCCCATTAGGCTGCTGCATTGGCGCTACAACATTGTTTGTTGGGGCTATAGAATTAGTAGGGGCAGGAGTAACGCTTTGGTTATTTGGATTGCGGCCATTTAACACCACGTTTACTAAACTGTCCAGGTTTTTACCGGTATAAGTAGGTACGGTAGTTGTGTTATAATCATTATTATAGCTGTATGGATACTGGGCGTAAGCGTTTAGCGTCCCCAAAAGAGAAAAGAGTAATACCAACGTTTTCATAAATACATCTTTTTTGATTGAGATAATGTGGCAAGTAACAAGTTAACTATAATTTTACTTATCACATACTTAGTAAATAGAACCTTTGTAATAATTACAATAGCCGCTAAAATTTGGTTCATTTAATAATTAAACAACGCTTTTAGATAGCCTGGTCAGACTGTGTTTCCAGCGCTTAGCGGCAGATTGAAAGAACAACTATACTATATAGTAAACCAATAAGGACTGAACCTTTTTTTTGTTAAATTTGAGAATTAGTATAGCGGGAGGCGTTTCTATAGTAAGTTATAACCCGGGCCTCGGCGGAATGAAGAAAAGAACAAGAGCTATCCTCTTTATTTTAATACAATTTTTAACTCCTGCAATGCTGGGGCTTATATGTTTGATCTTGTTTAATTTAATAAGTAAAAAAAGCTCTGTTTCTAGTTTTATACAATACCATTGGATAGGTATTGCAGTGGCGGCCATCTGCTTAGTTATTACCTTTTTCTCAACTTCCGAAAATGAAGGTAAAACATTTGGCGATTTTGACGAAGAAACAGAAACTACTCTTGAGGCAAAAAAGAAAAACATTAAAATATGGGCGCTGTTCTGGACCATCTGGACGTTATATTTCTCTTTAAGCGCATTATTTACAAATTCATTTACAATTCGCGATCATTTTTTTATAATGGCGCTGGCAACATCGCCGGGTGTTATTGGCGCAGTAGTAAGCGAGTACATGAGGGCCTCTATTATTAAAGATGAAGAAAGACAAAAAAGAAGCGAGGGCGCCGACTATAAGCCTTATTACTTAACTACTAAACGGAGATATTTGCCCGGCTATTATGGCCTTATCTGCCTCCCTATCTATGTAATTACTATCGCAATAGGGCTTTTAATTAAATCAGTATTGTAGTAACTGCAGAACTATAAGCCAATCAATTACAATTCAGTAAATGCAGCAATATACTTATCAATATATAGTTGTTTCGATTTTGTTTTGTATTGCATAATAAACCTGGGGTGTTCCAGGGCGATGATCTTCCCGAAAAACTTCTTCTCAACGTTAAGTTTACGCAGAAACTGTTCGTTTTTACCGGTTCCAAAACAATAGCAAACATCGGTATATACCCCCAGCGAAATTACAGCTTCCATATTCTCTACTATAAAATTGTAAACCGCGGCGGTTAGTTCTTTGCTATCGTAGTAATTGTAGTTCACCTCTTTGGCGTCTTTTGTAATAGTAAACCCCAAAGGGCAAACGGAGTTTATGTAAAATCGTTTGTAAAATTTTTCGGCCCCGCCAAAAGCGTCTATCATTTCATAAACATAAACGGACGACGGCTCATGTTTTAAATCGCCGGCATAGTCAATGCCGCACTTTTCAATTAGTCGTTTTGGGTCAGTAAACGGAACGCCCGTAATGCCGCCGCCAAATCTGCCGGGGTTTATCCCTAATATCAGGTGACGGCGTTCGGTATCGTTATAATACTTTTTATAAAACTGGCTGGCAATACTATTTACTACCTCGTCCTTAAACGGATTCATAATACGTATTCCTCCGGGTAATTTCCCGTCGAAATGAAGCTGTGCATTGTAAGCAATAACTTTATCGGCGAAGGTTTTCATTATTCAATAATAGTAGAAATTAGTTATTATTATATGGCTTCGCTGGTGCAAGCGTCCGCTTGTACCATTTTTTTCCAGCGTCCGCTTTTTTTCATACCCTATCTGTTTTATGAATATATTATTAAATATAAGAAGTTTTCTTTAGCTGACTTGAACCATTTTCGTCCAGCGTCCACTTTACTACTATAGTAAACTTTAGCGCTTATGGATATAGTATTTCGATATAAGAACGTTTTTTCGAATAATTTCTGGCGCTGCTATATAACCAGCTATCTGGCTCATCCACAAAACCTGCCTGCACAGGGTTATTGTGAATGTATTCTAACTTCTGATTAAATACATCAAGAGTCCATAACTCAATAGGCCTGTTATGCTGCTGCCAGAATTGAAAATCCCGGTTATTACTATTTCTTCTACCGGCGTCTTGCAGCATCTTCATCATCCATTCCTTCCGGCTCTCCCCCACTTCCTTACTGTTGTTTATCATCTTTCTTATTGTACTCGAAGTAAAACTTTTCATATCTCTAACAATCTCTTCCAGGTTCGCTTCCTTGTTTCTGCCAATAATCATATGCACATGGCTTGGCATAATAACATAGCCGTAGACTTCAAGGCCTTTATTTTGCTGGCAAAACTTTATACTGTTTACAACTACCTGCCGGTATTCGTCCCTTATAAAAGCGTCTATCCATTCTATAACGGTAAAGGTTACAAAGTGCAAATGATCCTCGTCGCCAAAATGATATTTTCTACTCATAGCGGTGTTGGGCTAACTATCAAAAATAGATTTTTTATAACGAATGAAAAAATAATTTTAACAGAGGCAAGCGGAGGCTTACTTACGAGCTTTATTAAACGTTATGAGTTGTAAATTAATAGGTACAAGCGGACGCTTGCACCAGCGTGAGTTACGCTACGCTAAACTTGAGCCATTGGGAACTTGGGCCAGTGGCATTATTGTTTTGTAATGATAATGTTTGAAATCGTAGAAGAAGTTAATGATGGACCTACATTATTCTCATTTAAACTTAATTGACTATTTTGTTTGCTTTTTTGTGGTTGTAGGACTATTATATCAAATTTACCCCCAACCCATTTTTCTTTTGCCCAATGATTATATATTGAGTTTATAAACTTTAATTTATATTCCATGTATTTCTCATAATCTAAGTTCTCATTCTTCCATTTAAAATTAGGTAGTTTAAATAAATTTTTAAATAAATCATCTAATGCATTCCAAGTTATGCAATGTGCTGCGATATCCCCGTTTCGATATATTTGCATCATATTTTTCACTGTAACGGATTCTTTATTTTGTCCGTCCCATCCTATTTTTATTGCATCTCTTCCTAAAAAATCATCCAATACATCACCAAAACAATCTCGTATGTTTCTATATTCATTATCATAATATTCACAGTTCGAAAAGTGATAAAACTCTGGTAAATTATCACTATTGTATCCACAGAAATGATATCCTGATGCATGCTTTTTAAACTCTTCCTTAGGAACAATACTATTTAGTCTATCTTTTAAAACGTTTGCGAACTCCTTAAGTGTTTTTATTTCTGAGCTTTTGTTTATGAATGCCGGAAGCCAATTAAATAATTTTTTATAAATCCCTTCCTCTTTAACATATGCATAACCCCAAAATGAAACGGTCGCATTTAAATGCTCAATTTTAAAAATCTTAGGTCCATAAATATAGCCACTCGTTTTAGAAGCGTTAGAATTAGGTACCGTAAACCTTCTATCGGCAGCACTTATAATTCTTGTATTCTTAATTCCATCAAGTAAGTGAATTTCGTTTAAAATCAAAGTCATAATGTATATTAAAATAATTGTTTAGAGTCTTATCTGACACAATAACCCTTACGCGTTACCTACGCGTAACTAATCAAAAAGCTTTTATTTTTTGCTACCAAAACTTTCCCACTCGCGCAAGTTTAGCGTAGTGTAACTTGGGCCAACTTTTTTATTTATCTGACTCGTTACCTATACATCGCTAATGGCTCAACCCATCAAAAACCCATCGTATAATAGTAGCAAAAATTTTCCAACCTACCCTCAGTTTCTGCTACAAAAATTTAACACAACCCCGTCCGTCTACTAGTAAAATTGTACTTTCCCGCCCCTGCCAATTGGCACACGCATTTTTTCTAATAGTAACTTTCGCCAAATGCCAACTGGCACAACTTCAAACTAGTAAAAATCATACATGCCCAAATAAAATAGCAGAGAAATTTACAGAGAATAACAGGAAAATTAACAGGACAATAACAGAGAGAAATTTTCTGCCATGTAAGATTACCAGTTAAACTACATTTTAATAACTAGCACAAACTACAACAGTACATCCGGTAAATTACTACTTTGCCGGTTTGTACATCAACAATAACTAATAGTTCGTGCCAACTGGCACAACCTATTGCGCCATTATAAAAGCGCCCCAATAGTAGGGGTCTTTAAACTTAGTTTTTATTTCCAGTTGCGCATTCCTAAAAGCCGTAGTCTTGTTGTTCGTCAGCGAGTAGTTCTTATAAAAGCTACTCATTAGCTGCTGTGTGGCCTCGTCGTTCACCTTCCACAGGCTCATTACTATCGCCTTGGCCCCGGCCACCTCAAAGGCGCGTTGCAGGCCGTATACCCCTTCTCCGTTCTTCACATCCCCCAGCCCGGTCTCGCAGGCGCTTAGTACTACTATCTCCGTATTGTCCAGCAGCAGGTTGGCCACCTCGTAAGCGGTTAATATGCCCGTCTCGCTTTTGCCCGCTACCGCCGCCTCTGCCCCTGCCAGCATCAACCCCGCCCTCAGCAAAGGGTTCTCCCCCGACTTGTCCGTAGCTATACCAAACACCTTCTCGCTCTTCTCGTCGTCATGCTCCGGCAAAAAGAAGCCGTGCGTGGCAATGTGGAGCAGCTTGGGCCCTTTCAGCGATTTAATGGTCTGTTCCGATGCGTCCGCTCCGGTAAAGGTTTTCACGCTGTAGTTGTTGGCAGTCAATACCTTCTTGATGTTCTCCAGCTCTACCTTAGTGCCGGGCAGTTTCACAATGCTGCCGGTAGTTCCATAGTCAGGGAAGCCCACCAGCACGGCGTTATTGTTCCCTGCGTTAGATTTAGTGGGGTTTAGCAGTTCTTTGGTATTGGTTAATATTTCCAGGTTCTTCGTTTCCAGCAGGTATTTGCCGTTGGCGTCAGCCAGCGTGTTTAGGTTAATCTGGTTGTAAATGCCGTCCATAGAAATGTGGATCAACGTTTTCTTAGCCAGTTCTTTATCTATCTTCCCCCAGTATTGCTCGTAGGAGTAGTCGTCCTTCATCTTCTGTCTTATGGCGTTGCGGTAGAAGTTAAAATACTTCTTTTCCAATAGGTTGCCGTTTTCCATCAGTGCCAGCTTGGGGTTGGCTGTAGTCTCTTTGGTAAGAATAAGAGCGGCATAGCAAATAGTATCTGTGCTTACCTTATTAAACTTAGGGAACTGGATGATTTCTATGGCTGCCTCCCCGTCTTTCAGCTTGGGTACTATCTGACTAAAGGTTACGTCCTGCTTAAGGTACTCGCCGCTAAATATTTGCGAGCGTTGAGACAGTTGCTTTTCATTTTGGTTGGTGGCTCGTTCCAGCGAATCCAGGTTTATCTTTTCCTCCGCCAGTTCCGATTTGCTAAGGGTATACAAGCGGGCAAGGTTCTCCTTTTGGTCCAGCCATTCCAGGTAATTCTTCTTTAACACCTCGTCCGTACCGCTCAATATCTGCTGCTTTATCTTGTTGGAAGAGCTGAGTAATAGGGCCTTGGTATTCAATTGGTAGGTGTACATATCCCCCGCCAAAGAAGGGTCTGTGCCGTAATTAAAAGCGGCAAAGGAATAAAAGTGCTCCAGTTTTGGCCTTAGCTTGTCCCAAAACTTCCCCTTTTCCGATTCACTTAGGGAGGAGAAGTAGCTGTTAATCATGGTCATGTTTTTGGCTTGCACCTCTTTTAGCAGGGTTTTGGCCTGGCTTAAGTTGCCCTGTTGCCAGCTCAATAATCCCATGCTTTCCAAAGAGTTATTGTATTCCGGGTGGTTTTCCCCCAGTGTATTCTTGCGTATATCCAGCGCCTGTTTAAGCAAAGGCTCGGCCTCGGTAAGTTTGTCGGTTATCCGGTAAAAATTGCCCAGGTTGCTTATAGAACTGGCGTAAGAGGGGTGGTTTTCGCCAAAGTTCTTTTTGTAAATGGCAGAAGATTTCTTCAGCAACTCCTCCACTTTGTCCATCTTGTGCATTAGTATATATAGCGATGCCAACTCATTAAGCAGATAGGCATAGTCGGGGTGGCTGGTCCCCAGTTTATCTTCCTTTATTTTGATGGCTTTATGGTAAATCTCCTCTGCCTTAGTGTATTGCCCCATATCCTGGAAAAGCAGGGCCTCGTTCATCATCAATCGCACATAGTTGGTTGATTTGTCTTTTAAGGTGTTGCTGGCAATCTCTATGGATTCTTTTATGATAGGCTCTGCCTCTTTGTCTCTCCCCATAGCCTGGTAAAGCATAGCTTCGTTATTTAAAGAAAGGGCATAAGGCACAGAGGCTTTACCAACGGTTTTTTCATTAATAGCTATGGCCTTCGTAATCAACTCCTCCGATTCGTTATAACGGCCCATATCTTTGTAAAGCACCGCAAGGTTATTTACCGAGGCGGCGTAAGAGGCGTTGTTTTCAGTAAATATCTTTTTACGGAGGTCTAAAGCTTTTAGGGTATAAGTCTCTGCCAGGTTATAACGCCCTGTGGTATGGTATAGCAGCCCCAGGTTACTTATGGCCCTGGCATATAATGGGCCTGCAGAAGTATCAGTATTAGTGTTTTTAAACCCTTGGTTGTTTTTAAAAGCTACCGTATTACTTTGGCTGGTGTCTTTCTGGCTTTCGTAGATCGTTATTGCTGCCTTAAAAGACGACTCTGCGGAAGTAAATTTATCCGAGGAGTAGAATAACTCACCGGCGTCCAATAAGGCGGCGGCGTTTTCCAGGGGCGTATTTGTTTTATTATCAGTGCCTTTCACCACATCCAGTAGTAAACGTTCATTCTTTTTATACTGCTGCTGCGATTCATACAAACCAGCATTATCGCTAAGCGAAACAGCATAGTTAAAAAGCGCCTGGTCGTAGTCCTTACGGGAGTCGGACATTTTTCTGGCTACCAGCCCCCCAGCCTTTTTAATGTTGCTACGTGTGGCTACATTCTGTAATATGGCCCCCCCTAGTTGAGAACCAAACTGAGAGTATGCGTTAAAGCAAGAAATGCCAAAGGCTATTAACAACAAAATGAATGATTTCATAAGGTATTCAAGTTAGTTTATCCCAAAAATAAGCAACCCTTTCACATTTGTTTGCAAAAGTTAGGCAATCAAATATTAATCCATAAGTTTTTAATTGCATTTTTCAAATAATTCAAGAAAAAAAATGATAAATCTTGCTTTTAAAAAATTCTTTTTAATATTCCTTTTCGATATATTTGTATAAGGCTCTTGTGAAAAATAGTATAATTTATCCAAGAGATGGTTTACTCTTTAACCTGTTTGCAGGAAAACCAAACTTAGTATTCTTGAAGATTGTTTTAAGGGGGAAAATCATAATACTTGTGTTTAACCTTTATATAACAATAATTAGATGGAGAGCATAAAAAATCAGGGCCTTTACGATGCTAGTTTTGAGCATGACGCCTGCGGGATAGGTTTTGTGGCTAATATAAAAGGCAGAAAATCTCATGATATTGTTAAAAATGCCCTTCATATGCTCGAGCGAATGGAACATCGTGGGGCATGCGGATGTGAAAGTAATACCGGGGACGGAGCGGGCATACTTATACAGATACCACACGAGTTTTTTGTAGATGAATGCCTTAAACTAGGTATAAAACTTCCGCCATTCGGAGAATATGCTGCCGGAACGGTCTTCTTTCCAAAAGAAGAAGAAGCCAGAGAAGAGTGTCGCGCAATATTAAACCGCAATATAGAGAAGCTGGGGATGAAATTGTTAGGTTACCGGGTAATACCGGTATACAATGGCAATATTGGGCCTAGCGCAGTAGCCGTTGAGCCATTTATGGAGCAGGTATTCATTAAACGCCCCGATAATATTACCAATGGCGATGATTTTGAAAGAAAACTATATGTTTTAAGAAACTATACCACAAGGCTTATAAGAGAGTCTGTAAAACACACAAACATACAGGCCGCTTTTTACATAGCCACGTTATCTTATAAAGTCATATCTTACAAAGGGCAGCTTACCACAGAGCAGGTTCAGTCCTATTTCCCTGATTTGGATAGGAAAGAAGTTGTTTCAGCATTAGCTGTTGTTCACTCCAGGTTTTCTACCAATACCTTCCCGGCATGGAGATTGGCTCAGCCATTCCGGTATATTGCACATAACGGGGAAATAAATACCGTTAAAGGAAACGTAAACTGGATGAGGGCTCAGGAAGCCTCTTTAACCTCTAAATACTTTACAAGGGAAGAGATGGATATGATTCTTCCTATTTGCGATACCAATCAGTCCGACTCCGCCAACCTGGATAATGTTATAGAGTTGCTTACCCTTACAGGCAGGTCTCTGCCCCATGTTATGATGATGCTTATTCCCGAAGCCTGGGATGGCAACGACGACATGAACGAGACAAAACGAGCCTTTTACGAATACCATGCCGCCCTAATGGAACCCTGGGACGGCCCAGCCTCCATCTCCTTTACTGATGGCAAAATGGTAGGGGCCACACTGGACAGAAATGGTTTACGTCCATCTCGTTACCTGGTTACCGACGACGATATGGTAATTATGGCTTCAGAGGCCGGGGTTATTGAGGTAGACCAGTCTAAAGTAATAATGAAAGGGCGACTGCAACCAGGTAAAATGTTTGTGGTAGATATGGAGCAGGGCAGAATTGTGAGCGATGAAGAAGTGAAGCAGGGAATATGCTCCAGCCAACCCTACAAAGAATGGTTAAAGAATAAGATCAATTTAAGCGAGCTGCCAGATCCAATCGGGGAATTTCATCAACCGGATGAAAAAACATTGTTAAAAAGACAACAGGCATTTGGTTATAGCAGCGAAGATTTAAAAACGATACTTGCCGTAATGGCAGAAACCGGAAAAGAGCCGTTAGGCTCTATGGGTACAGATGCGCCGCTAGCGATCCTTTCCGACCAGGCACAACACCTTTCCAGTTATTTTAAACAATTGTTTGCACAGGTTACCAACCCTCCTATAGACCCTATAAGAGAACGGTTGGTGATGTCGTTGGTTTCTTATGTGGGCGGCGGATTGAATCTGCTGGAAGAGTCTCCTTTGCACTGTCGTCAGGTAGAGTTAAATCAACCTGTCCTCACCAATAAAGACCTGGAGAAATTAAGATACCTTGACCAGGCCCACTTCCAGACTAAAACCATAAACATATTCTTCAAAGCGGACGGCTCTGCCGGCGCTATGGAAAAGGCGTTAAAGAGAATATGCCAGTATGCGTCCGATGCCGTAGAAGATGGATTCTCCATCATATTACTATCAGATAGAAGCATAGACAGCAGCCATGCTCCTGTGCCTTCACTGCTTGCAACCGCTGCCGTTCACCACCACCTGATCAAAAAAGGATACAGAGGCAAAGTGGGCATAGCGGTTGAGGCCGGAGACGTTTGGGAAGTGCATCATTTTGCTACGCTAATCAGCTTTGGGGCATCCGCTGTAAATCCTTACCTGGCGTTTGAATCCATCATCGACCTAAAGAAAAAGGACATCATTCCGGATACTATATCCGATGAAAAATTATATAAGAATTATATTAAATCGGTAGATGAAGGCTTATTAAAGGTATTCTCCAAAATGGGAATCTCGACCCTTCAGTCCTACCAAGGGGCGCAAATATTTGAAGCCCTTGGCATAAGCAAGGAAGTAATAGATGTTTATTTTACTGGCGCCATCTCTCGCATCGGCGGGCTTTCGCTGGACGATATCGCCAGAGAAGCGCTTATCAAACACAGATTGGCGTTCCCTGCCGAACCAGTGCCAAATTCTAAACTGGAAGTCGGAGGGATTTACCAGTGGAAGAGAAGAGGAGAATTTCACTTATTCAATCCTCAAACCATTCACTTATTACAGCAGTCTACCAAAACCAACGACTACCAGGTATTTAAAAAGTATACCAAACTGGTAAACGACCAGAGCGTGAAAGCCTGTACGTTGAGGAGCCTTTTGAAATTTAAACCATCTGCCGAGCCGATACCATTAGAAGAGGTTGAGCCGATAGAAAGTATATTTAAACGATTTGCCACAGGGGCAATGTCCTTCGGGTCTATTTCTCACGAAGCCCACAGCACCCTTGCCATAGCCATGAACCGCATTGGAGGTAAAAGCAATTGCGGCGAGGGCGGCGAGGATGAGATACGGTTTGAACGCAAGGCAAACGGAGACTGGGAACGTTCTGCTATAAAACAAGTAGCCTCCGGCAGATTTGGAGTTACCAGTTACTATTTGGCAAACGCCGATGAGTTGCAAATAAAAATGGCGCAGGGCGCAAAACCCGGAGAAGGCGGCCAATTGCCTGGCCATAAAGTGGACGACTGGATAGGCCGAGTGCGCCACTCCACACCTGGGGTAGGACTAATTTCTCCTCCTCCCCACCACGATATTTATTCTATAGAGGACTTGGCGCAATTGATTTTCGATTTGAAGAACTCAAATCCAAAGGCAAGAATAAATGTAAAGCTGGTATCGGAAGCAGGTATAGGCACAGTAGCCGCAGGGGTTTCCAAAGCCCATTCTGACGTAGTGTTGGTAGCGGGCTACGATGGCGGAACAGGGGCTTCGCCTATTAGTTCCATAAAACACGCCGGGCTTCCCTGGGAGCTTGGGGTAGCAGAAGCGCACCAGACATTAGTAAAAAACAAACTAAGAGGCAGGATAGTACTACAGGCAGACGGACAAATGAAAACAGGCCGCGACCTTGCCATAGCTGCATTACTAGGAGCAGAGGAATGGGGCGTTGCTACCGCCGCTCTTGTAACTTCCGGCTGCATAATGATGCGCAAGTGCCATCTGAATACCTGCCCGGTAGGGGTTGCCACTCAGGATAAACAATTAAGAACCTTGTTTACTGGTAAACCGGAACATGTAGTAAATCTGTTTACCTTCCTTGCCCAGGAGCTGAGAGAAATAATGGCTGAACTAGGGTTCCGTACTATAAATGAAATGGTAGGGCAGGTTGACCGCCTTGAGGTGAGAGATAATATTACCAATTGGAAACACAAAAGCATTGACCTAAAGTCTGTCCTTTACAAAGAATATGCAGACGCTGATGTAGCTATATATAAGCAAGAAGAACAAGATCACGGAATTGATATCATACTCGACCGCACACTGATTGAAGTGGCCCAACCGGCGCTTGACAACCAGAGTCCGGTAGTTAGCGAATTTAAAGTAACTAATATTGACCGGGCCGTAGGCACTATGCTTTCTTACGAAATATCTAAAAAGTACAAAGGTAAAGGATTACCGGCAGATACTATCAGCTACAAGTTTAACGGCTCTGCGGGGCAAAGCTTTGGCTGTTTTGGAGCGCCGGGAATTAAGTTTGAATTAGAGGGCGAGGCCAACGACTATTTCGGGAAAGGTTTATCCGGCGCCAAGCTTATCCTGTACCCGGCGAAGAATGCTAAATTTGTTCCGAACGAAAATATAATAGTAGGCAACGTGGCATTTTATGGGGCAACTTCAGGGGAGTCTTATATAAGGGGAATGGCGGGAGAACGTTTCTGTGTGAGAAATTCCGGCGTAAAAGCGGTGGTAGAAGGCGTTGGCGATCATGGCTGCGAATATATGACGGGCGGAACAGCGGTAATATTGGGTGAGACCGGCAGAAATTTTGCGGCAGGAATGAGCGGCGGTATAGCGTACGTATACGATATCGACCGAAAATTTGCCTCCCGTTGCAATATGGAAATGGTAGAATTTGATATAATAAGCGAGGAAGACAGTGAATTGCTGAAAGAACTAATCGAAAATCATTACAACTACACAGGCAGCGATGTAGCGGACAAAATTCTGAAAGACTGGGGCGCCGCCTCAACTCATTTTGTTAAAGTAATGCCTACAGATTATAAAGCAGTACTGGAAAAAAGAAAACAGCAACAACACGGAAAAACTGATAAGGAGGTAATGATACATGGGTAAGCCTACTGGTTTCATGGAATATGGCAGAGAATTGCCAAAGAAGAGAGATCCAAAAGATAGAATTAACGATTACAACGAACTCTATCTTGAATTTGGAGAAGAGAAAGTAGAAACCCAGGCGGCGCGTTGCATGAACTGCGGCGTTCCATTTTGCCATAATGGCTGCCCGCTGGGTAATATCATTCCCGAATTTAACGACGCAGTTTACGAAGGCAACTGGGAAGAAGCGGCGGAAATCCTCACCTCCACCAATAACTTTCCTGAATTTACAGGGCGTATTTGCCCCGCTCCCTGCGAGGCATCCTGCGTATTGGGAATTAACAAGCCTCCGGTAGCCATTGAAGAGATTGAAAAAAACATTGCCGAAACAGCTTTTGCAAAAGGCTATATAAAAGCTACCCCGCCTTTACAACGTACAGGTAAAAAAGTAGCGGTAGTTGGTTCTGGTCCATCTGGCCTGGCGGCTGCGGCGCAACTTAATAAAGCGGGCCACTGGGTAACCTTATTTGAAAGAGCCGATAAACCAGGCGGCTTGTTAAGATATGGTATACCAGATTTTAAATTAGAAAAATGGGTAGTAGAACGCCGCGTGAAGTTGATGGAAGAAGAGGGCGTAGTATTTAAAGTAAATACCAACGTGGGCAAGGACGTGAAAGTAAAAGACCTGCTTAATGACTATGACGCTGTTGTGCTTACAGGAGGCTCTACCATACCAAGAGATATACCAATACCCGGAAGGCAATTCAAAGGCGTTCATTTTGCGATGGACTTCCTTACACAACAGAACGGAAGGGTAAGCGGTAAACTATTTAACCCTGAACAAGAAATTTTTGCAACAGGCAAAAATGTAATAGTAATTGGCGGTGGCGATACAGGCTCAGACTGCGTGGGAACATCCAACCGGCATAAAGCAAAATCAATCACCCAAATAGAGTTGATGCCAAAGCCGCCCGGTGAACGCAACGACTCTATGCCGTGGCCAAACTGGCCTACTATTTTACGGACGTCCACCTCTCACGAAGAAGGCTGCGAACGTAAATGGGCCATTGCCACCAAAGAATTTGTAGGCGACGCTAATGGAAACCTGACCGGCTTAAAAATAGCTGAAATGGGATGGACCGAGGCGGAAAACGGGAAATTGCCTAAGTATCAGGAAGTGCCTGGCACCGAACGTATATTGCCCTGCGAGCTGGCCTTATTAGCGATAGGCTTTATACACCCGCAACACGAGGGAATGCTTGATGATTTGGGCGTAGCATACGATGAGAGAGGTAATGTGAAGTGCGATGAAAACTACCAGACGAGTGTTCCAAAAGTATTTGCCGCGGGAGATATGAGAAGAGGGCAATCCTTAGTGGTTTGGGCAATATCCGAAGGAAGAGAAGCTGCCCGCTGCGTAGATAAATACCTGGAAGGCGAAACCCAGTTAGAAGCTAAGGACATAGCCAAAACCAATGTAATGCATGGGGTATAACTACTACCAGATAATATCAAATAAAAAAGGCTTCGAGAGAAGCCTTTTTTGTGAAGAACCAGTAGTTACTACTAGAATGATTTTATAATATCAACAAAATCTCTGGCTTTTAAAGAAGCCCCGCCGATAAGGCCGCCGTCTACATCTTTACAGGCAAAAAGTTCTTTAGCGTTATCAGGTTTGCAACTACCGCCATATAGTATGGAAGTTTGTTCCGCAACATTGTTTCCATATTTACTGGCCAAATGTTTACGTATGCTGGCGTGCATTTCCTGTGCCTGCGCGCTTGTTGCCGTAACCCCTGTTCCTATTGCCCATATTGGTTCGTAAGCAATGGTTATTTTAAGGAAATCTGCCTCTGGCAAATGGAAAAGGCTTTCGGTAAGCTGTTGGTTAACAAAATCTATATGAATACCTTTTTCCCTTTGCGCCAGCGTTTCGCCACAACAAAATATAGGAGTAAGGCCATTTTTAAGCGATAAATTTACTTTTTCGGCTAGCTGTGCATTGGTTTCCAAAAAATACTCCCTGCGCTCGCTATGTCCTATTATTACATAGCTTACGCCCACAGACTTAAGCATTTCTATAGAAATCTCGCCGGTATAGGCCCCCGAAACCTTGTCGCTGCAATTCTGTGCTCCTAACGCAACAGAGCTTCCGGCAACAACTTTATCAATGGACGCGAGGGAAATAAAAGGAGGGCACAATACTATTTTTGCATCATTATGAACCTCGGCTTTAACTATATGTACTACTTCCGTAGCCAACTTTAAACCCTCTTCAAGGTTTTTGTTCATTTTCCAGTTTCCGGCAACAATCTTTTTTCTCATGGGGTAAATTAGTTACTAGGCGTAAATATATAAAAATAATTTCCACTGCCAGTTGTTTTGCTGGCATTAAAAATCATTTTTTAAAGCACGGGGGTTAGCTTATTTTTCTACGCTCTTAATCTTGTGCTCCAGGTGAGCGTTAAAGTTTTTAAGCGACTCTACGTAGTTTTTCAACAGCTTAATTTCTTCCTCTTTTTGCTTCAGTCCTTCGTGAAGTTTAAGTTCGGCCTCCATTAAGGCTGTGTTCTCTGCCATTAACTCGCGGTTAATATCATCGGCAAAGTTTTTCTTACCACGTAATGTTTTTTTACCAAGCACCAGGTAATCCAGTGATACGTTAAAAAAGTCGGCAATCTTAATAAGCGACTCAATAGGAGGAAGCCTTTTGCCTCTCTCGTAATTGGCTATGTTGCTTCTGTCGATTTTAAGAATGCTTGAAACCTGCATCTGGGTCAGATTCTCATCTTTCCTCAGGGTACGCAGTATTGTTCCAAATTTGTTGGCGTTTGTTCTTTCTGCTGCTTTTTCCATTGTTAACGAGTTTGTGGTTCTCTGGGCAATTTAATAATTTTTTTTGTTTGTTTTTGTTTTTTGAATTTTTTTTTGCGAGTTTCGTTTTAATTGGTCACATTGACTGTGTTAAAACGAAACGGCTGTATAATAGGAAAAGCTGTATTAACTTCTGCGCCTTGCCCTTACTTAAAGGGTAAGGTTTTTTACCTGCAACTAGTAAATCATCATTTTCATACAAAATACGCTTCCTCCCGACTTTATGTATTCCGATGTGTCGGTTTCTACTACTTCAAACCCGTTGTTTCTTAATAAGCCTTTTGTAATAGGAAGCCCTTGTTGAATTATTGCGTATTTTTTTTCTCCCGATACTACTATGTGAGCATTCAATGCAAATTGTTCGGCTTCTTTTTCCGGGGCTATTATTACCTCTTTAAATGTTCTTTTTATAAGGTCGAGCGCAGTTTTGCTAAATGCTGATTCACAGATCAAAACCGCATCAATGCTCAGAGGTAGAAAGCACGTGTCCAGGTGGTAGTACTTTTCGCTTACAAGTTCCAGGGTAATAATTGGCACATTTAGCAGTCTGGAAATTTCCTCATAAGCCTCAGGTTCCGTGCGATGCCCAAACCCTCCATATAATAATCGTTTCCCTGGGTGCGGAATAGTATCACCCATGCCTTCGAACAGTTGGGCGCGCTTCAATTCTATTATTTCGTATCCTTGTTTTTTATAAAACTCTTCAAAAAACTTGACCTCTTTTTGCCTGGATGAATACCTCATTTTACTTAGTACTACCTCTTTCTTTCCATTACCGCCTAACCAGGGAAAACTTTGGTTTGCTGCAAAAACCATATCTTCACAATCTTGTGCGCCCTCAATTTCAAGGCATTGTTGCAGAACATTTTGCGCAACAAGCGTTATGTAGATGTTTTTTAATGCTATCCATTGTTGCCGGGCTTTGGTTTTATCTGTTTTATTCAGATTGTCCGTCATATATGCATTTTTAACATCAACAACCTCGAAGTAATCGGGGGTGCATAAAAGAACTTTTAGGGGCTCTTTTCTTTCTGGCAGATGTTCTATGGAAAAATCTAATTCTGAAGCCTTGTAATAAACCTTTGAAGGCATAATAATAATCTTTTGTATATATTGGAAACGAAAAAAACATAGTTGAGTTCCAAATGAATGGCTTAAAGAATTTTTTACTGAATTTGTTTTTCATTTTAGTGATAATAGTATTGGGCGGTTTTCTACTTCCCTCTAAACAGAAAATAGAAAAAACAATTGTTATAAATGCGCCTATAAGCAAAGTGATGAAAGCGCTTAGCAAAAGAGTTGACAGCCTGGCTATCAACAAAAAAGAAACTCCTGGTAAAATAGTGTTTACCTCAAAAATGGAAGAAGATACGCTGCAAAATATAGCTACTGTTGTAGCTGTAAAAGAGGGCTGTGAATTAACGCGAGTTGTGGTGTTGGATGCAGGAAGTAACTTCCTAAAAAAATACGGCAACCTTGCAAACCGGCAAATAGAAGAAGGAGAAGTGACTGAAGAAATGATTTTAATAAAGCAGGATTGCGAAAAGAAATAACAACCTAAATCTGAACGCCTGTTTTCTTTTCAGGAATTATTATCTTTGTAATTCGTTTATATAATTATGATAGATAAATTAGAAGCCATAAAGAATAGGTTTGATGAGGTGGCAAACCTTATTATACAGCCGGACGCTATGGCCGACATGAAAAGATATTCCTCACTTAGCAAAGAATACAAAGAGCTTAGCAAAATTGTTGTAGAATACGGGAAATATAAAGACCTGATTAGCAACATAGAATCGGCCAAAAAAGTAATTTCTACAGAAAAAGACCCTGAGTTTAGAGAAATGGCAAAGGGAGAGTTGGACGAGCTTATCCCCCAAAAGGACGCTATGGAAGAAGTCATTAAGGAAATGCTTATCCCTAAAGACCCTAACGACAGCCGCAATGTTATAATGGAAATAAGAGCCGGGGCCGGTGGGGACGAGGCCTCTTTGTTTGCAGGCGACTTATTAAGAATGTACCAGCGTTTTGCAGAACAACAAGGTTGGAAAATGGAGATAATAGATTATACCGATGGAACCTCTGGCGGGTATAAGGAAATTATATGCTCCGTTTCCGGGGAAGACGTATACGGAAAGTTGAAGTTTGAATCGGGGGTGCATAGGGTACAGCGCGTACCGCAAACAGAAACCCAGGGCAGGGTACATACTTCTGCAGCCAGCGTGGTGGTATTACCCGAAATGGAAGAAGTAGACGTGCAGCTTAATATGAGCGATATTCGCAAAGACACCTTTTGCTCTTCTGGGCCGGGCGGGCAGTCTGTAAACACTACCTATTCCGCCATAAGGCTTACCCACATCCCAACAGGAATAGTGGTGCAGTGTCAGGATGAAAAATCTCAGATTAAAAATTTTGATAAGGCTTTAAAAGTATTAAGGTCAAGAATTTACGAAATAGAACTACAAAAGCATAACGATGCTGTAGGCGCCCAGCGCAAGTTAATGGTAGGCAGCGGCGACCGTTCTGATAAGATAAGAACCTACAACTACCCACAGGGCCGAGTTACCGATCACCGCATAGGATATACAGTTTATAACTTACCCAGCGTTATGGATGGAAACATCTTCGACTTCATTGAGCAACTGCGTATTGCAGAAAACGCAGAACGGCTCCAGGAAGGCGTTGCATAAAACCCATTCGTTATGACTCGTTTTGCCCCATTGTGCATTTTTTTAATGGCGTTACTATTTTCATGTACACCCCCCAGCGAAAAAATAACAACAAGCTCAGGGGCAAAACTCAGCTTTTCTCAGGACTCCATTTTATTCGACACCATATTCTCATCATTAGGTAGTACCACACAGTTAGTTACTATTTATAATCCCAACAAGAATGCTGTAAAGACGGATATAAAATTAGGAGGGGGTTCTTCTTCCAGTTATACACTTATAATAAACGGAGCGCAAAGTATTAACTCCAACCTGGAAATAGACGGTGGGGACAGTATTTTCATTTTAATTACAGTACTTATTAACCCCGAAGATAAAAACCTGCCTTACGTGGTACACGACTCCATTGTATTTACTACCAACGGAAACGTGCAAACCGTACAATTGGAAGCCTATGGGCGGGACGCAAACTTTATAAGGGGGCCAATAAACATAAACTTAAGCAATTGCAATGTAGTATGGAACGATCCTAAACCTTATGTATTGTACAACACCGTTACTGTAGCGGCAGGCTGTACCCTTAGCATACCTAAAGGGGCTAAAGTATACGCTCACGGCAATGCCCTGCTAGCCGTTAATGGAACGTTGCTGGTAAACGGCACAAAAAGCAGCCCGGTAGTTTTTAACGGAGACCGGCTGGAAGTAAGCTATGCCACGGTGCCCGGGCAATGGACAGGAATTTTATTTGGAAATCAAAGTACAGGGAATAGTATAAACTGGGCGGTAATAGAAAATGCTACAGACGGTATAGAAATGAGTCCGCGCCCGGCAAAGACAGATTCAATAAGTGGTTTTGATCTGGTAATTTCCAACTCTATTATTAAAAATATGTCCGACCAAGCCCTTAAGGCGGTAGGGGCAAATATATACGCTTACAATTCCCTATTTACCAATTGCGCCAGTTATATTATTTCTGCGGATGGGGGAGGAAATTACTATTTTTACTACTGCACCATAGCCGGTTACTCCCCTTCGCTTTTCAGGAACAACCAGGCGCTGCAAATTGGCGCCTACTGTGTTCCCTCAGACTCTTCCGTACTGACTGGGTCCGTCAATGCCCGCTTGATAAATACCATTGTTTGGGGCGATGGCACATTTGCTAATGAGCTGGTATTGCTTAAAGAAGGCATGTTTAATTTTTATGCTATGTATAACCTTGTGTACGACTCAACAAGTATAAACCTTACCGCAACAGGGGATAAAGTTTATGGCCCGCTCGATACCCTTAATCCCCAATTTAACTCCCCTTATAACCTCGATTTTCATTTGGGCTCTGGTTCTGATGCCATCGGTGCGGGCATACCGCTTAGCGTAAACGGGGTTACTATCACTACCGACCTGGACAGCGTAGTTAGAAGTACTACCAGGCCCTCTATTGGGGCGTATGAGAAGTAGTTTTTTAGCTGTACTTTTCTTCCTCAAATGCAACAGCTTAGGCGCCAAAAATTGTACTCAGAAAAAATTCAGAATGTTGAGGACTTTGGCTTACTTTGTGCATTAACATAAGTGTACATTAACTACTGGAGGACGCCATGAAAAAGTCAACATTTATACAACTGGTAATAGTAGGCGCGGCCCTGGCTAACGCCTCCTGCCAGCGCGAACAAATAACCAAAGACCAGACTACTTACACCATAGATCAGGACGCCATGATGCGGAAGGATACTATGGGGGTTGCCCCCGGAGATTCTTCCGACGTGTACGGAGACTACTATATGCAGAACGACTCTACGGTTTATTATAGGCCCTACTATCAGCCCTATATACAGGGCTACTACCGCATTCCCCACTTTCCTTTGCACTTCTACCACAACCATTACAGCTACATCGGCGCCAATGGCGCTATACGCACAGGAAGCATTGTGCATGGCAGCTATGGCCAATACGGCCACTATGGCTGGGGCGGTGGTTACAGCCATGGTTGGGGAGGCGGTTACGGACACGCCTCCGGAGGTTTCGGGCATAGCGGGCACAGCGCAGGTGCGCATTCTTAATACTAAAATCCTATACTACTATGAAAAGGATAGCAATAAACCCAAGAAACAACTGGCAGGAAAAAGTGGAAAACATAGGTTTTGGTTTCCATGCCGACTATTGGAACGAGAAAGCTTACTATGAATTCTCCCTGGCAGAGATTAACCACATTGAAGACGCTACCGCAGAGCTAGAGCAGATGTGCCTGAAGGCAGTGGACTATGTTATAGAGAATAAACTGTACCACAAATTTCATATTCCGGACTATTTAATACCCTATATAGAAAATTCCTGGAACAACGACGAGCCAAGTTTGTATGGCAGGTACGACCTGGCCTTTAACAACGGCGAATTGAAAATGCTGGAGTACAATGCGGACACTCCTACCTCTGTGTACGAAGCGGGAATCATCCAGTGGTACTGGCTACAGGAGGTGAATGAAAAGATGGATCAGTACAACCGCATACACGAGGCGCTGATAGAGCAATGGGAATATATAAAACCTAAGCTTAAGGGCGAATGCCTATACTTTACGTGTATAGAAAATAACCTGGAGGATTATACCACCGTGCATTACCTTATGGATTGCGCAACGCAGGCAGGTTTATTTTGCAGGTTCACCTTTATAGAAGACATTGCCTGGGACAATGGAAGAAGGCTTTTTGTAGATAAGAAAGACAACCCTATAGAAGCAATATTTAAACTGTACCCCTGGGAGTGGATGGCGCACGAGGACTTTGGGAAATACATTATTGAAGCCCCCACCCAATGGATAGAGCCGGCCTGGAAGATGAT
>Ga0302315_10000123_pt1 | contig 93942 bp, 77 predicted proteins | sample III_Palsa_N3_1_FD_200532 | JGI IMG/M metagenome (GOLD analysis project Ga0302315, IMG submission 200532) | Peat permafrost microbial communities from Stordalen Mire near Abisko, Sweden - III_Palsa_N3_1 | ecosystem: Environmental > Terrestrial > Soil > Palsa > Peat permafrost | place: Sweden...
CACGAGTTATCCGGCAGCGCGCGGCGCTTACCGAGTATCGATCTTTGCGAGAGCCTGTCAATCAGGTGACTCCACTTCACCATGTCAGCCGATAGCTCTTTAAGAAGCACGCACTCAGCGCTCTTGACGTCGAACGCTTATTAGACCCCACATCGGGGCATATGCACCGGATGTTCAGCTTTAGTTCTTGGCCCGTCAAGGGGAAAAATCCTGGATATAAACATGGGTTTACTGGATGACTAAAGCGATCTTCGGAACAAGGATGGCCTTTGCTTATCTCGCTGTTCGAAGCGATAAGTTTTATGACTCCGAAGACGAAGTAATAAACCGTATGGTGAGTGGTCATGCAAGACCTACGAGCACAACGCGGCCAGTAAGACACAGCTGGGTATAGAACCTGCCGCAAAGCGGCCGTTCGTGACCGGCTCAAACGGGTCGAAACCGGACGTCGAATTAGGCCCACTCGACTCCACAGAGTTGACTGGCAGCGGGGTTCATCCAAACTGGATTCGCATGCGCAAAACAAAACGCCACCCCGAAGGGTGGCGTCATCAGATGCATCGGCAAACCGCACACAAGCAATCGGTTTCCTGACTTCCCTGACAAATTCAGTTTGAGCCGTTGCACCAAGTGACGGTATCAGCCAGACATGAATCTCTTGTCAGCGATCGTCCACACCGATGTCGCGAAAATCCGACGCAGGGTGCGTCAGAGGGATCAGATACAGGTTTGGCTGCGGTTGGACGAGCATAAAACCGCCTCAGAAGGCCAATGCCAAATTCTTTTGTCTTGCTGGCGGATAATCAGAACCGTCTCCTGACTACCCTACGTTCGTTTTTCGAACGCACGTCTAGTGTCAGAATTCGATACACAGGAAGTTGTGGGCGGGCGGCCGTCTGAATCCAAGCAGAGAAGCGCATAGATGAGAACGTCGACTTTCTCCCATCTTGCGAGCGCCATGCTAGGTAGTTTCCGAGGCTGGCGGCGCGCGCGTTGCTGGCTAGACTTTGGTGACTGGGTTCGAATGCGCGAGCTCGGATGCCATGGACACTCGAATGACACACAACGCCGCCGGTTTGCTAGACCGAATCCAGCCCCTCTCGGGCGATACTTTCAACGCAATGGTGCTTAAGGGCTCCGGCCCCATCGCGGTGGAGTTCATGTCTTACGGATGTGGATACTGCCGGGCGGTTGAGCCGTTTTTGCAGCAGGCTGCCGAGAAGCTCGATGGCAAGGAGCAGATATTCCGCGTCAATATCGACGCCGAACCGGAGATTTCTGCCAGCTTCGAGGTCGAAGGAACGCCGACCTTCATCATGTTTCTTGGCGGTCGTGAAATGGGGCGCGTGGAGGGCATACAGCCAACGCTGGCCAACGTCATGGGCGTTGTGACCCAACCGTTCGATATCCAATACTGAGTCGACATGACCAATCCAATCCTGCCTTTGCTGCTTTTCGACGGCGCCTGTGCCGTGTGCGACCGTATTGGGCACTGGGTACAGAAAGCCGCTCATCCCAGATCTGGCATGGCCACGTTAGAAGCACGCGCCATCGGCAACGATCCGACCGAACTGCGCACGCTCAATCCGAACCTCGATATCTGGGATGCCTACGCGATCATCCATCTGCTGATGCCCGATGGCTCCATGAAGACCGGCGGCGAAGCGGTGGCCGAGGTTTTTCGGCGCCTGCCGGCGACGAGATGGTTCGCGTGGTGTTTTGCCATCAGCCTGTTCGGCTTCAAACCTTTCCAGCAGTTGCTCAATCTGGGCTACGTCATCCTGGACGACGTGCGCCCGATCTTCGGTTGTGACAGCTGCGGCACGCAGCGCGCGTGGGTGAAACCGATCATCCGGGTCGTTGCTTGGACAAAGTCACTCTTCGGCAAAAGCACGACCAAGGCCGCGACTCCTCATTTCAGCCAGGCGGCGAACATCACACCGAGACCAACCAGCGCGTCGATGAATAAGGTCGGCTGAACACCGCTTTATCGCGCGGGGCTATCTGTTACGCGTCATCGCATGCGACGACATTGAGAAAGCGCTGTTTCGTCATCTGCACGTAGGGCCCTCTGAAGTGCTTGCCGGGTGAGCTGACGCTATGCAGAGTAGTTCGGCCTGCAGTGTCCACACTGCATTTATCTAGTCGATTCTGTTGAGACATCGTGGAGAGTTGTCGGCAATTATCACAACGCGCTTCAAAATTTCTGGTCGGTGCTATTCAACAGCGAACTGCCGTTGAACCGAGCGGCCGGCATAAAGCAAAAATCAAACGCCGCGTTGCCCCGAACCCGCACATGTCGCAGGAGAAATCACATGAATGGTTTCGAGTTAGCCTTCTATACCGAGGAAAACAGAAAACACGATGGAACTCCTTTAGGACAGTGGATATTGAAAAAAGCCCGATCTCTGGGTGCACCGGGCGGCAGCTTATCTACATGTGCGGAAGGCTTTGGTCACGACGGAAAAATGCATTCCGCGGGTTTTGTAGATTTGGCCGATCGCCCAATACTTGTGTCAGTGATTGCAAGCAATGACACCTGCGAAGCGCTTCTGAAAGCCCTTGACGAAGCTTCTGTCGAGGTCTTCTACACACGCTCCGCCACAATATTTTGTCGAATTGGACGTAATCGGTCCTGACGACGGTAACGGCTCAGTCACAAAATGTGGGGGCGCATTTAGCATGCGAGCAGGGAAGGTGGCGCCAGCCTAGTGCGTTACGCGAAATCGAACTATGGCCCAAACCCGGCAGCAACATTGTCTGATAGCCGTGCTTCCTGGTGAAGGATGCCCAAATAAAAGCCGATTGCCAAAATAGAGATCGTTGCCGCGATAAGCATCAAAAAGCCCAACTGCGTTGACGCTTCATGTGAATCTCTTTGCTGAAAAACAAGGGGCCTCTGAGCGGTCGCAGTGGAAAACCTGGCTAAAAGCAGAGGGTCACCAAGGAGGGTATGCGTTGGGGCAATGTAGAGCTTAATACGGCGTTACCCTTTTAATTGCATCAATTGCCAACCAGCCGCGCTAACCAACTTCGCCTCAAATCCGGTTCGAATCACTGTGCTGTTTACGAATTCCCGCCTTAGATGAAAGATTTTTCATGATCGAATCATCGGCGACACTATTTTTATAATTAATCGGGGGGCTGGCCAAATTAACCTATAATTCAATGGAAATTTCACGCCGTGCGTTTTTTATAGATGTACTGTGAAAACGCAGTCGTGTAAACCGCATGACTAAATGCGGGTCGCCGATGCAAATCGATAAGTACGGCATTACCGCGATGCTCGCCCGCCGAACGGGAGAGGATTTAGATGCTGAAAAGATTGGATCGACTGCCTTATTCGTCTGGAGCGATCTTGACGAAGCGCTACTTCCGATTATCGGGCGGTCAGGCGTGGCCGTACTCTATAAGCGCAGTCTTCAAATTACGCTCGGCGCCTATCCCTGTCTGATCTATGCCTACGACGAGGCGGAACGTGCCGGCAAAGCTCATGCTGGGCTGGATATCGCGCTCTCGCAACAGACTTCCGAGCACGCGTTGGAAGCTCTTTCCGCGCTGCTCATCGCCTTTCATGAACTACTCACTTACTTGATCGGTAGTTCGCTCTCCGAGCGGCTCATTCAGTCGGTATGGGACAAACCAACTAACGGCGACGCTGAAAGGAAATCCGAATGAATACGGCCAAAGCCATTATCAATCGTCTCGCAACCGGAGTGCCGGGACTGGACGACGTCTTTGGCGGCGGACTACCCGAATTGTCCTTCAATCTCATCGCCGGTCCTCCAGGTTCAGGAAAGACGACATTAGCGCATCAACTCATGTTTGCGCTGGCTACAGCAGATCGGCCGGCGCTTTATTTCACGGTGCTAGGCGAGCCGCCATTGAAAATGTTGCGCTATCAACAGCAGTTCAATTTCTTTGATAGCGAAAAATTGAATCAGTCGATTTACTTCATCAATCTCGGTGAGGAGACTGCAACAGGTGATTTGAAAAAAGTATTGGCAAGAATGGTTGAGGAGGTCGAATCACGTGGGCCGAGCATGGTGTTCGTGGATTCATTTCGCTCGGTCATCCTGGCTAGTGAAACAGATGGAAATATCTTTCTGACACTCCAGCAGTTCATACAGCAGCTGGGCACGTTGATGACTAGCTGGCAAGCGACTATGTTTCTTCTGGGCGAGTACTTCAGCGAAAACGATCCCAGCCCCGTATTCACGGTTGCTGATGGTTTGATCTGGTTACGACAGAGCGTTCAGAGCAATTCGATGGTACGAAAGATGGAGGTGATGAAAATGCGCGGGCAGTCTTCGCTACCTGGCCTCCACACCTTTCGCATCACTAACGATGGCATCAGCGTGTATTCGCCCCCACCCGTGTCAGCTAGAGATGTGGAAATGCGCCATGGGCCCAGTTTCACCATCCCCACGGATACCCGAATGCCAATGGGGGTAGTGGGTCTTGATGAAATGATGGGAGGTGGATTGCCGCGTGGGTATTCGCTACTTGTTGCGGGACCCTCTGGTTCAGGAAAAAGTATTTTGGCATGCGCTTTTTTGGCGGAAGGGGCTCGTCTAGGAGAAACCGGCGTCATTGCCGCGTTTGAACAGCGATCAAACTTATCGCGAGGTATTGAAATAGCGACGCTTATTGCCGATGACCGGATAGGAGTCGTTGATACGTTGTCGCCATCTCTGTCAGTCGACGAAATATCCATGCTTCTGATTTCGGAGATACGCCGTCTTAAAGCCAGTCGAGTAGTTATCGACTCGTTGTCGGGATTTGAACTTGCGCTTGCACCGACATTTCGCGATGACTTTCGCGAGTCTCTCTCTCGTCTGGTTTCTGCACTTACAGGTATTGGGGTCACCGTATTGATGACTTCTGAGCTGGAGGATCGCTACAACGAATTACGTTTTAGTCCTTATGGCACAGCTTTTCTGACCGACGCCATCATTGTTCAGCGCTATATCGAGGTCGACAGTCGGCTGCAGCGGGTGATGGCGGTGGTGAAGATTCGCGCGAGCGCACATTCGTCCGCATTGCATCTCTTTCGGATTGACGACGAGGGCATCAAGATCGGTGAGATGCTAGCGGGATATGAAGGGCTATTAGGAGGAAGACCGACTAGACGACAGCCGCTAGATCGAGCTCTCTTAGATACGAGTGATGGATGAGCGCCCAGTTGCGGGGATTTCGCCATGAATGATCGGAAGCGTGCAGGTAGCGTTGACAACGCAAAACGGGAGCTTGCTTCACTTAATGGACAGGCGGACGACGTTCGAACGCACTTGGCTGCTCTTAGGGATGAATTGATCGCAGCGCAAGCCGGTGTCAGCGGTCAACTTGGGTTGCAGCTGCTGGAAGCAAACGGGAAGCTGGTGCTTGCAGCGCTGAGTGCTGAAACCATTGCGGAAATGGCGGTCAACAATCTGCGCGAGCTGAGACATCAAAGTCAGCATGATGCTCTTACTCATACAGCCAACCGCGAACTGATGTTTGAACGCCTTTCGAGGGCGATAGTTTCTGCCAATCATCACGGCGTCCATGTCGCCGTGCTGTTCTTCGATATTGATCATTTCAGGAGATTCAACAATTTGCTTGGGCATTCCGGCGGTGATGCCGTGTTGAAACTGATAGCGGACAGATTGTCATCCACGCTGACGGCTGGTGCTGTTAGCCGCCATGGTGGCGATGAATTTCTCATGCTGCTCGCAGACGTAACAGACAAGTCGGATGTGGAAAGCTTTGCGCAGAGAGTACTTGCCGCGGTCGCCGAACCCAGTGTGATTGGCAATATGACCTTGCATATAACTACCAGTCTCGGTATTGCCATGTACCCTGACGACGGAAAAGACATCGACACATTGATCGAAAAAGCAGATCAAGCGATGTACTGTTCCAAGCGAACAGCTGTAGGGAAATTTAAATTTTATGACGATATTGGATCCGACGAACTGGGTCGGCCTTTTGAAACGCGCGAAGCGGCGTTTGGCGACGCGCGTCCTGCGGCAGGCGCGCATCTACAGAGCTCGCGGGCAAACCGCCTAATCGATTTACAGGATGCCAACGAGAAATTGGTTGTTGCGGCGCTAAATTCACAAGAGCTGGAAGCGCTTGCCAAAGACGCGCACGTTCAACAAATCAAATTTATGGCGGTTGTGTCCCATGAATTGCGAAGTCCGTTGGCCCCGATACGGCTGGCTGCGAGCCTACTTACGGATAGAAATACTACAAGTGAACAGTCGCTTACCCGGTTGCGAGCCATTATTGAACATCAGGTCAGCCACATGGCCCGACTCATCGACGATTTGCTCGATGGATCGCGTCTAAAAACGGGCAAGCTTCGTCTTCATCTAAGCGACGTCAGCGTTAGCTCCATTCTGAAAATGGCTATAGAAACTTGCCGGCCAACCATAGCTGCAAGGCGGCAATGCATGACGATCGAACTCCCAGCGATATCCTTATATCTCCAGGGCGATGACGTACGGCTGACGCAAATTTTCAGTAATTTGCTTGATAACGCGTCGAAATATACCCCCGATGGCGGCAGCATATCGTTGGTATTTGCCGAACTGGATGACACCGTGGAGATTACGATTTCTGATACCGGCATAGGGATTTCAGAAAACGTCCTGCCGCACATTTTTGACCTTTTTGTACAAGATACGCGCGGTCTGGCCCATTCAAATGGTGGCCTTGGGATCGGCCTCGCGGTTGTAAAAGAGCTCGTTGAGGCCCATGGGGGCGCCGTTAGAGGAGACAGTAAAGGGCTCAATTTCGGCAGTGAATTCGTGGTTACGCTGCCCAAGAATTCAATAGATAGTGCTAAATGAATTTAGAGCTATTTGCATCTGAGTATTTCTCGCACTTATTGGCGAGGGCAGCTTACTTTTTTGAGCTCGGCGTGGCATTGACGTCGTTTTTTGTATCCGTCGCGGCAGCCACAGCCAAACGTGCCAATGCGGGAATCGACCGTGACTCAGTTCTCTTCATGATTTCGGCGCGGTGATTTTCTACGGTCCGCTGGCTGATGCCCAAATCAACGGCAATGTTTTTACTAGGATGGCCGGCAAGCACAAGCTCCATGATCTGACGTTGTCGCGGGGTGAGATCGGCTATTTGATTACTCGCATCCTGTTTCCAAGCGACTAATTTATTGGCGTCACGGGATTGCTCAAGAGCGTGAGCCACGCTATCGAGCATGTCGCTTCGCTCGAAGGGCTTTTCAATAAAGTCGGTAGCTCCAGCCTTCATCGCTTCAACAGCAATAGCGATGTCGTTACTGCCGGTGACCATGATCGCGGGCATTGGGTCACTGAGGCCACGCAGCTTTTTTATCAAGTCCAGGCCTTTCATGCCCGGCAGGTTGGCGTCGACCAGCAAACAGGATTCTCGCCCGGGTTTATACACCTCAAGAAACCCCTCGCAGGAGGAAAAATCCTCGACGTCGCGGCCAGCAGCCTCCAAAACCATGCGCATCGTCTCACGCAGCATATTGTCGTCATCGACTACATAGATGATCGGCGAAGCCGTGTAGCTGCCTTCCGTAATTGGCGTAATGTCTTGGTTTAGAGGATCTTCAACAGGAGTCTGCTCAGACTGAGCCAACAGGCGGTCTATCAATGAAGTGATTTCTTTCAGCTTGGCGGGTTTGTTGAGTTGCGTGCAATTTTCCAGTGCAACGTCACGCGACGTCTTGGTTGATATGTCACCGGTAAGCACGATAGCCGGAATTTCACGGCGGAGTTTCTCGCGCATCTTAACGACTAATTGCAATCCGGTCAGGCCACGTGGCAGGTTATGGTCGGTTAGGATCAGATCGGGCTGCACGCCACCGTGCGCAATCCAGTCCAGCGCGGCAACACCGTCGACTACCATGGCAACCTGATGTCCCTGAGATTTCAGCAGGGATCCCAATAGCTCTCGCAGGTCCGGCTCGTCTTCGACTACCAGAATCATGCCAACGGGTTTGTCTGGCTTGGCATCGTCGTTGAGTGCGCCATCTTTTTTCTTTTCGCCTAGTCCTGAGTTTTCCGGCGACGCAAGCGCTACTTCTATGGAGAACATTGAGCCTTTGCCGGGAGTGGACTGCACGCGCACCTGATGACCCAGCAAACTACCTAGGCGCTCGACGATAGACAGACCTAGCCCTTGCCCGCGGCTGCGTTCCCGCGCCGGGTTATCCAGCTGATGGAACTCGTCAAAGATCGTCTGTAATTGTTCCGCAGGGATACCTGTTCCCGTATCCCATATTTGGATGCTTAGCCAGCCATCGTGCCGACGGCACCCCAGCAATATCCGACCCTGCTTGGTGTACTTCAGCGCGTTTGACAATATGTTTCGCATCATCTGCTCAAGCAGTCTCGGGTCACTCTGAATGGCCAGATGACACGGTATGGTGCGCAGCTTGAGCCCTTGCGAATTGGCGTGATAATTGAACTCTTCACCGAGGCGATCTAGTAGGTCGTTCACGCCGAAGCTGATGGGGTGAGCTTGCACCGCACCGGTTTCAATCTGGTTGATATCGAGCAACGCATTCAACATGCCGGACATGGCGCTGACCGTCTCTCCCAGGCGAGTAGTGAGTCTGCGCGGCTGTATGCCCTCGATCGTGTCGAGTAGAAGACCTTGCAGCAGTTTGAGTGTTTGCAACGGCTGACGTAGGTCATGGCTAGCTGCGGCCAAAAACCTTGATTTCGCCGCCGTGGCCGTCTCAGCCTGGTGTTTGGCGACCTGTAGAGCGTGCGCAGAGTGTTTCTGTTCGGTGATGTCTGTGAAGGTAATCACGACACCTTCGACGCCATTATCATGGGTACGATAGGGGAGGATCCTCCGCACAAAACAAACGCCCTTGAGCGACTCAATTTCACGTTCTAGCGGCGCGTGCTTGAGCAATACGGTCCTCGCGTCAGTCAATAGCTCACTGTCAGTAGCAAGGGCGCTAAGGTCGGCGAGGGGGCGGCCGACATCGCCGGGGATCACATTGAAAAGCGACTTAGTGGCGGGCGTGTAGAAACGAATATTAAGGTCGGTATCCAGAAAGATGGTTGCTACATCGGTGCTGTAAAGCACGTTTTGTAAATCGTTAGAGGTGGTGCGCTGTTGTTCTAGGGTCTCCTGAAGCTGACTGTTTAACGCAGTCAATTCCTCATTCAGTGATTGCAGCTCTTCTTTTGATGTCAGCAATTCTTCATTGGTGGATTGGCACTCTTCGTTGATAGAGAGTGCCTCTTCATTGATGGCCTTTTGCTCTTCGCTGGATACTTCCAGATCCTGGATAGCACCCTGCAGTTCGGTACGAGTCGCTTCCAGCTCCTGTTCGAGCTGGGTGATACGAGATATGTCGCCTGGAATTACGGGCGATACGACTTTGGTACCCACTTGCGCTTCGTCAACGAAACTGACCAGGATAAAAGCTTCGCCTGCGCTGAGTACCTTTTGCACGTCAAGACCAAACGTTCTAGCGTCAGCACCTTGGCCGCGTCGGCAATTACTGACCGTTACCCTTCCCGGAGTTTGAATAGCCATATGAATAGCCGATCGTAGTTTGGTGCGCAAACCCGGCGATGCCATGGAAAGAAGATCGTGGCTTGGATGGCCACCCGCTACCTGCAGGTAGCGGTCGGTCGGTCCCAGATGATAGAGACACTCGTGTTTCAGGTTTATGAGTACGGCGGCAGGAGCAAAAGACTCCATTACCGTTCGACGCGCAAGTTCAGCAAAAGCGGTTTGGCGAAGCATGCTCTGGCTTTGACCGGCGCGGGGCTTGGGCGGTTGTTCGTCACTAAGCAGAAAATTAAGCTCGCCAGCGTGACTGTGACCGATACGGCGATAAAGGCGTTCCGGTTTTGAGATAACCTCGAACCGGCCGTCTATATGACCGGCTGTCTCAGAACTTCCCAATAGCAAAATTCCTTTCTGGCGTAACGCAAAATGGAATAGGGCTATGACCTTAGCCTGGGCGGTAGTGTCTAGATAGATGAGCAGGTTGCGGCATGACACCATGTCGAGGCGCGAGAAGGGTGGGTCGGTGAGCACATCCTGCACGGTAAATACAACGGCCGTACGAAGTTCGGGAAGAACGCGGTAGCCATGCTCGTCTTTTGTGAAGAACCGCTTTAGTCGCTCTTCTGATACCTCTCCCTTGATGCTCGATGGATACAGACCTTCGCGTGCGCTTTCGACCGCGTCGGGATCCACGTCGGAGGCAAAAATCTGAAGCTTGATGCTGCTTTCAGCTTCACTGAAGGCTTCGCGAAAAAGTATCGCAAGCGAGTAAGTCTCTTCCCCGGTGCTGCAACCGGGTACCCAGATGCGCATGGGTTGATCGGTTTTATGCGCAGCAATCAGCTCGGGAATCGTTTTTGCCGCCAATGCGTCGAATACATCGGTGTCGCGGAAGAACCGTGTCACATTGATCAGCAGGTCCTTGGCGAGTTGCTCAACTTCGTTGTTGTCTTTACGCAAGACATCCAGGTATCTGCCCATGTCTTTGGTTTCGTCGACGGTAATCAACATACGTCGTTCAATACGACGCTGCAGTGTTCCCTTTTTATAAAGGCGAAAATCGTGTGTTGTTTTTTCTCGCAGCAGCTCAATGATTGCCGTCAGGCTACTTTCTGTGTCGATGACTACAGGCACATGCGGAGCGGTTGCTCTGGCCGGAAGGTCCTTGCTGTATCGAATGAGTGCATCGGGCATCTTGTCGATGGCGAGCACGCTGTCGACCGATCCGGTAAGCACGGCGTTTCGTGGCATGCCGTCATAGCCCGCTTCCTTCGGCTCCTGCACGATGACGAATCCGCCATTTTGGTTAATCGCGTTTACCCCAATGCTGCCGTCTGCGCCGGTGCCGGAAAGCGTGATGCTGACGGCGCGGGGACCATAAGCTGCGCCCATCGATTGCAATAGAAAATCAAACGGCAGCCGCGCGCCATGACGTACTGGTGGTTGTGAGAGCTGCAACGAGCCGTCTTCAACGGCCAGATAAGTGCCCGGCGGAATAACGTATAAATGGTCGGGTTCGACGCGCATACCGGTTTCGGCTTGGCAAACCTTCATGGTTGTATGACTAGCCAGCAACTCGACCATCATGCTTTCATGCGTCGGGTCCAAATGCTGGACCAGAATAAAAGCCATACCGCTGTCCGCTGGTAGCGCACGCAGAAGGTGTCGGCAAGCATCGAGACCACCGGCCGAGGCACCAACGCCTACCACGAGAAAGCTTGCGGGCTTGCGATTGACGCTGGCACTCAGATTCGGGGACGTTGCGGCTTTTGGCCGGCCCGTTCCCGTCTTCAGTTGACGGCTTGCCGGCATAATAAATTTTCCAGAAGAGCGCGTTCAGAGGAACGCATCATTTGACTCTACTCTGCTTACCATTTGGCAATGTTCAGGGCGCGATAACAACTCACATTGCACGCGCACGGTAACTCCCGATGCGTATGCCATCTTGTCCTAAGTAGTTTCCGATTCTGTTGCCGGCCACGCAGGCGCGTTACGGTGTTGTCTTGGAGAGTCCGCTTGCTTCCATCACTCCAACTCCCGGTGTTATTGGACCAGCGAATTGGCAGTTTGTTGCTGGCTCTCTTTTTTCTTGGCTATCTGAGGATTCCTCCATGCCACATGATCGGCAACTGCAAAAAGCGATAATCGCTGAACTGCGTGATACCGGCACTGCGCTAGGCGCTCGCGTGGTGGTGACGGCAGTCTCTGGCAACGTAGTGTTGGCCGGAAAGGTGGACAGCTTTGCGGACAAATACGCGGCCGCTTCACGCGTGGCAGCCGTCGCTGGCGTGGAAGAGGTAACGGATGAGGTCGAGGTTCAGCTGAATATCGAACCTAACTCGCGTTTGCTGGTCGCAGCCAGACGCGCGATGTCCAACGCGTACGCTAGCCGTGAGTCTCCATCAACTGATACACCAGGCAGCGGAATGACTGCCACGCTTGTTAATGGGCTGCTGACCGTTACTGGGGAAATCGATTGGCGCCAAAGGACTCGCCTTGCGGATAGGAACGGCGTTGGATCAACCGCGTACGAAACAGCGTCCAACATCAGCGACGATATTTTGAAGATGTTGCCGCGTTGTTTCTTTTCGACATCTCGGGCTCAACGCTGATTGTCGCCTAGCGGATTGCGAGGCAGTTTATGCGCGGTACCGAAATCCATCGCAGAAAGGCCATTGGTTGGCTGCCAGCCGCCGTACTGGGCGCCGATGACGGCTTGGTATCGACCGCTAGTCTCGTGCTTGGCGTGGCCGCCGCGCACGCCACACACAACAGTGTCTTGATCACTGGCATATCCGGTCTGGTCGCCGGTGCCATGTCGATGGCCGCCAGTGAATATGTTTCCGTGCACGCCTTGGCAGATTCGGAAGCCGCCGAGCTAGCGCGACGGCACGCGCATCTGAAAGTCAATGCGAAAGGAGCGCATGACGCTTTGGTAACGAGTTATCTGTCGCTAGGACTAAACGACGTGCTTGCTAAGGAAGTTGCTGATGGCCTGATGGCGAATGGTGCTGTTGGTGCGCTGGCGCGCGTGGAGTTGCTTATACCGACTGCGCGGCGAGCTCATCCGAACCAGGCTGCACTAGCCTCCGCGAGCAGTTTCGCGATTGGTGCGTCGATACCAATCTTTGTCACGCTACTTTCCCCACCTGCCTACATTCTCGCGTTCGTTGCGTTGACGGCGCTTGCGTTCTTGGCCGCGCTAGGCGCATCGGCAGCGCGTGCCGGGGGCGCGTGCATGCTGATTGGCGCCATGCGCGTCACGTTCTGGGGAGCCTTGGCTATGGCGCTTACGGCGGGCGTCGGCCGGCTATTTAGTACTTTCATCTGAGCCATTTCCACGTCACCGCATCTTCAGATAAGCAGTAGGGGTTTTGGCCGTGATAGCAGCGAACGCAAGAATATCTCATTCCGGTATGAGTATTTTCCGACGCTGCCTTAGTCTTCAACGATGCCATATGGTGAGCTAAGCATCCAGCTCCGCAGCAAGCGAGCAGGGTGCCCATGACGCGCAGCTAGATCGCCATGCGACTAGCTTGCAGCCGCACTTACGCACCTTGTTTTGCCTACGCTTAGCCCGAGGAGATGCAACCATGTTACGCAGTATTGAAGAACTCGAAAAATACGATGTCCAGGCGAATGATGGCCCGATCGGTCGCGTGCACGATTTCTTTTTTGACGACGAATCGTGGGTTGTTCGATACGTTGTCGTCGAAACCGGAGGTTGGCTTTCGGAGCGAAAGGTCTTGATTTCGCCGATTTCGATTGGTCGCGCTGATGCAGAAAAAGGTCGGCTTCAAGTATTGCTTGACCGCGAACAGATAAAAAACAGTCCCGATATCGATAGCGACATGCCGGTATCGCGGCAGCATGAAATACGCTACCTCAACTATTACGGATATCCTTATTACTGGGGCGGTAGTGGGCTGTGGGGGGCAGGTTCTTTTCCAAGCCTGATGCTCTCTGATATCGATGATCGTGCCAACGCGATCGCCGATGAGGAGGATCGTCTTATGCGTTCCGAACATAGCGATCAGCGTACATTTGAGCCGGGACATATCAATCGTGGCCAGGCGTCCATATCAGGAATCCCCAAGTTCGAGTCAACAAACACTGAAGATCCTCATCTACGCAGCTGTAAATCGGTCTTGAACCACGAGATTCAAGCGACCGATGGATTGATCGGTCATGTGGAGGGGTTTTTAGTTGATGAGGATACGTGGGCTATCCGTTACCTTGTCGTACAGGCGGGTCACTGGTGGAGCGGGCACAAGGTACTCATCGTGCCCGATTGGATCACTAGCGTGAACTGGTTCGAGAGCACCGTAACTGTCGATCTGTCACGCGCCGCAGTCAAGGAATCGCCCCATTTTGAATCCGCCGCAGAGCTTGATCGCGAACAGGAGCTGGGGCTCTATAAACACTATGGCCGCGACGGCTACTGGACTAATCAGCTGTGAGCTGACATTAGCGCGTCAAAAAGTCAGGGTCGACTCCGCGGAGCCGGCCCTGGCTTTTTAGTTTATTGACTGTATTCCGCCCCGCGAGAGACACCGAATGCTTAGGCAAATTAAATGCTGGTCTTGGCGGGTTGCCGCGAACGTTTATGCATGATTGATTCAATTATCCAGCTGCCAAGGATGAAAACAGCGATCAGCGCCAGTGACCAGGGCTGCGTGATGGCTGTTGACCATAGAAAGCACACAAGTACGACTAGCATTCCTAGAAAGCCTATACCGATAAACCACCGCGAGCCTTTTGTCTCACGGATAAGACGCCAGTGGGCTATGTGCACGGCCATGTACGAAATAAGAAACGTAGCGCTCGCGATACGGGCCAGTGCAGCGAGTTCGAAGATATTCACCGCGATGATTATGGCTGCAATGCTGAGCAGCAAACCCAGTGTGCCTTGCCGCCAGACAAGATGCTTGAACGCCAGCGGTAACTGTTTCGCTTCCGCCATGGATAGTGACAGCTGCATGGCCGTGAATACCCATGCGTTGACGGCGGACGCTGTGGCCAGCAACGCGGCGATCGAGACGACAATGTATCCGGCATTTCCCAAGACAGGGCGCGCCGCTACGGCAACAGCGGTGTCCGCATTGTGCGAAAGCTGTGCAATCGGCACGCTTCCAACCACGATCAAAGCCAGCGCAACGTAGAACAGCACGACCATGCCGATGGCCAGATAAAGTGCGTGAGGGATGGTTTTTTCTGGTTGGGCCACGCTGCCGGCGGCGTTGGTCATCATGCCAAAACCGGCATAGGCAAGAAAAGTCAGGCCAACGCTGCTAATGAGCGGAAACACGCGCGGCGTTGCGTGTCTAAGCATGCCGTGGCTGACCATTCCGTAGCCGCCGGCAATAATCAGTAATGCCAGAATGATCAGCTTGATCGCTACGAGCAGCACCTCGGCTTTGCCGACAAGGTTGGATCCAGCGATATTCAGAACAACCAGCAACACAATAATCGTGGTGGCGAAGCTGTTGATCGATAGTGTGCTGGGTTGATCTAGCAGCAAGGGAGCTGCGTATGCACCAAATGCTTTGGCAACCAAAGCAATCGTCACGGCAATCGTAAGCAGATAGGTAAGAGACAACGTACCGGACAGCTTGCCCTTGCCAAAGGCCTCATCGAAGTAAGTAGCCAGCCCACCTGCATCGGGGTATCGGGCCGCCAGCTTTGCGTAGGAGTAGCCCGAAAGCATGGCTATACCTCCGCCAATCAGGAATGCGATATACGTATCGTCGCCGGCAACCAAGGCCACACCGCCAAGCAGTGCAAAGATGCCCGCACCCACCATGGCGCCGATGCCCATGGCGGTCACTGACCATATATTCATCGAGCCGGTATTTTTCATATTCAAAGCATCCTCGGCGCGATGGTGGTGATGCCCTGCATCACGTCGTTGCCATTACACGTTGGCAGTTTGTGGGTACGTCATCTCGCCTAACAGGTTCGGAAATTACCTAGATGCTGGTATCGGTTAATGCCATACGAGATGGGAACCGTTAGCTGCATAGGGTGAAGACAAGATTATGGAAATGACCATCCAGTGACGCGTCGCCAAATCGCGTGAGTGGATGCGTTTTGGGGACGCCGCTTTCTGAGCTCTATGAGAGGCCGTTCCCTGCGCGCGGGACTCGAATTTGAACGGGATAGTTGTCCGTCTGAGTATTTTCCGAGGCTTTCTGTCTGGGTATCCAGGGCATACGTTGGGCGTCCGTTGGTCCGGCGCTGAGCGCACTCACACAGGAGCTCCACCATGAAGCATGTGCAAGCAACCAAGCATCCCGTAACACCCGTCAATGCCCCGGCAAACCACCAGGCTTTGTCGAAGCCAGAACGTCCCATATCGGCACATGCGGCAAATGAGCCGATGCCGAAATGGGCCAAATATCGCACCGAAATGGCCAGCGAATTCCCGTCGCCCTTTCGTGGCACGAAAGATCCCTTGGCCGAGCAGATAGGCAAATTCGTTTCGCGTCTTGATCAGCTTCGGCCCGAGGAGGGCGGTCCGGCATTTCTGGGCAAAAGCGGGGCGCTCACTTACGAATATCCGGCCGTAAAAAACGTCGAAATTAACGAAGAAATGGGTGATCTCGACACGGTGCTGGATGACGTGGTGAAGCTTTTTGAAGGTGCGCCGAACTGGGGTAATCCGCTGACGATGTGCAATGTGATTCCACAGGCCAATACAGCTGCCATCATTGCCTCCATGCTGTCACAGGTCTTCTCGGCGAATATCCTTGAAGGCGAATACGCTTGGAACGTGCATCGCGCCGAGCTGGAAACGGCCGGCATGCTGGGCAATCTGGTGGGTTGGGATCCGGTTAAGACCGGTGCCATCTACACCTGGGGCGGCGGTGGCTGTTGGACCTATGGTTTGAAGTATGGGCTGACCCGCGTATTGCCTGATTCAATGGTCAAGGGTATCCGCACCGACGCCAAGGTCATCTGCTCCCAGCAAGCCCATTTCGTCCAACGGAATGCTTCAGCGTGGATGGGTCTTGGCATGGACAACATTGTTCATGTACGCACTGATGTCGAAACCAACCAGATGGATGTCACCCATCTGGAAGAGATTCTGAAGGACCTCGCCGCTCAAAAGATTCCCGTTGCTACCGTGGTTTGCACCATGGGCACCACGGACGCCAGTGCGATCGACCCGATCGGCAAGGTGCGCAAGTTGATGGACCGCTATCCGAATCCTGAAGGGTACGGCAAAGCGGTGCTCTACGCTGATGCGGTAGTCGGTTGGTCCTGGGTCTATTTCAAGGACTACGACTTTGAAAATAACCCGCTGGAATTCTCCGATCGCATCCTGCCGATTCTGAAGCAGAACGGGCAGGCGATGGCCGAGCTGAGCTATGCCGACGCCGTCGGAATCGACTTCCACAAGGTGGGTTGGGCACCTTATGTCAGCAGCTGTTTCCTCTACAAAAATGCCGAGGAATTCGAAAAGCTTCACCATTGGGCGCCCGATGCGTATCTGCAGGTGCGTACGCCCTACAACCCGATGTACTACACGCTGGAAGTTTCGCGTACGGCCTCTGGCTCGCTGGCCGGTTGGGCCACGCTGAAATATTTCGGCAAGGCAGGCATGCAGGCGATTCTCGGTGGAATCTTGGAGACCAAGTATTACCTATATGACCTTCTTGAAAAGCAGAAGGACATGGTCTGCGTGAATCCGGATGACTCCGGCCTCATCACCTTGTTTCGCGTGTATCCCAAAGACGTCGATGCACGCGCGCAGTACAAGAAAGAACTCACCGATGCGGGCTCTCGCGCGGATCTGATCAAGACCAACGAATTGACCAAAGCGGTCGGCGACAAGTTGTTCGACTGGTTCCGTGCCGGCAAGCAAATCGATGGCAAGTACACGCCTTACATGAGTTTCAGTACAGGCTTTCGCAATGCTGAATACAACCGCGAAGGTGAAGATGTTGAGGCCGTAATCTACGCCATCAAGTCGTTCCCGATGAACGTATTCGTGACGCCGGAAATCATGGCGTGGGCGCTGCATTGCGTGCATCTGGCGCGTGATGAGGTCCTGAAGGCGTAACAAACTTTCGCCTTGCGCAGGTGGCTTCAAGGCCACCTGCGTCATGTTCACGAGTAATTAGGACTCATCCCATGTCAGTAATCAGCGTTCCTCCTGCTGCGACCGCGCCGCCGAGCGGCGGTGCCAATGCGGCGGCAAAGCCGGCGACAACAAAAAAGAAGGTGGTGATCAGCATGACGGCCTTTGCCATCATGAATGTCACAACCATCGTCAGCCTTCGCGGCCTGCCTACGCAGGCCGAATACGGGCTGGCATCGATTTTTTATTATGTCTTCGCGGCGATCTTCTTTTTGGTGCCGGTATCCCTAGTGGCTGCCGAACTGGCATCGGCTTTTCCGAAACAGGGTGGCGTATTTCGCTGGGTTGGCGAGGCATTTGGTCCGCGCTGGGGATTTGCCGCCATGTATTACCAGTGGCAGGCAATCGTTATCTGGTTTCCCACGGTTCTGATCTTTGCTGCAGCTGCTCTGGCTTATATCTGGTGGCCTCAGAGCTTCGATGAGGCACTGTCCAACAACAAGCTTTATACGATCATCGTGCTGCTGGCGGTGTACTGGTTCGTCACGCTGTTTACCTTTCGCGGTATGCAGGCATCATCGCGTCTGAGTTCGCTAGGTGGACTGATTGGAACAATCATTCCGGGGGCTGTATTGATCCTGCTGGGCGCTGCCTACGTCTTGATGGGCAAGCCGATCCAGATGCCGATGCATACGAGTTTTTTTCCGGACTTTGGCAACTTCCACAGCATGGTGCTGGCGGCTAGCATCATTCTTTATTTCGCCGGCATGGAGATGCAGGCGGTGCATGTGCAGGATCTAGAAAATCCCACACGCAACTATCCGCTGGCAATCCTCATCGCCACTGTTCTGGTAGTGCTTATTTTTGTGCTCGGCACGCTGGCGGTCGGCATGGTGATTCCGGCAGCAGCTATCGATCTCAACCACAGTTTGCTGGTTGCTTATCGCGACCTATGGGCAGCGATGGGCGCACCTTGGCTCGGAAACGTAATGGCGGCAATGCTCGCGTTCGGTGTGCTTGGCCAGGTCAGCGTGATCGTAGCGGGGCCGTCGACTGGCTTGCTGGCAGTAGGCAAGGCGGGCTATCTGCCCCACCTTTTACAAAAGACCAACGCGCAGGGCATTCCGGTGTCGATCCTGTTACTGCAAGGTGTCGTGGTCACCGTACTATGTGTGGCATTCACCGTGCTGCCTTCAGTGGAATCAGCGTATCAAATACTCAGTCAGATGGCGACGATCATCTATTTGCTCATGTACGTCATCATGTATGTCGCGGCGATAAAGCTGCGTTACTCGCAGCCGCAGAAAGCCCGACCTTTCAAGATTCCCGGCGGTAATGCAGGCATGTGGATCGTGGGTGTAATCGGCCTGGCTGGTGCGTTGCTCGCCCTCGCCTTGAGCTTTATCCCGCCGCCGCAGATCAAGACTGGCAGCCCGGTCGTCTACATCGGCAGCTTGCTCATCGGTTGCGCCGTGTTCATAGTGATCCCTTTCATCATCTACGCCGTGCACAAGCCCAGTTGGAAGTCGCCGGATTCCAGCTTCGAGCCATTCGAGACCGCGAAAGCGGTGGGTTGAGGTGCGGGATGAGCGCTAAAAAAAGCCTGCACTCATGGGCATCGACCGGATGGGCTGAGCGTACAAATCTATCGTGCGCCGCCGGAAACGGGCGTAAGGCACGTCTTTGTGGCGTTCTCGCTGCTGTTTGCCTGTTGGCCTTTAGCGGGGTCGCGAGCTCACAGGACAATTTATCCAACGTCGGTGACGCGGCGGTGCAGAACCAGTGGTTCACCGGATCGCTCGAAGCGCCATCGCCATCGCTGCCCAAGGCAGGGATGGTAGCGCTTGAGCCTTATGCGATTTTTATCAACCCCACCGGTGCTTACGATAATGGCGGCCATCACTATGGGGTCTCCGATCAAGCCAATCAGTTCCAATCGGTGCTCGTTTTCAAATATGGCATCACTGACCGGCTCACCGTTGAGGCGCTACCATCGGTTTCGCATATTTCGAGCCAGCGAAATCATTTCACTGGCGTCGGCGATCTGCCCATCGAGCTCGAGTACCGGTTCAACGACGAGAACAGCCGAACGGGATGGCCTTCGTTAACCGCCTCATTTGGCGTCACCCTGCCAACAGGTGATTACGAGCGGTTAAGTTCGGCCAGCAACGGTCTTGGTAGCGGTGTATACCTGCTTAAAGAGGGGCTGCTTTTTGAGTCGTTGTTTGATACCGCTGACGATCATCCCGTACGGATTCGCGTTTACGGCGCTGCATTTGAGCCGTTAGACCATGCCGACATTGACGGCACCAGTACCTATGGCACCGATAGAGGTTTTCGCGGAAATGTGATGCCTGGTGTTTCCTTTCAGGCCGGCATTGGCGCGGGTTACGCTTTTACTCAACGCTGGGTGCTGGCGTTGGACGTTCTGCAGAACTACGGCAAGAGCTTTCGAACGAAAGGGGTTGATTCCGGCGGTTTCGCGGTGCGCACTCGCAGTGCCAGCACCGCCAGCACGGCCATAGCTCCTGCTATGGAATACAACTGGTCGGGCAGCGTCGGCCTGATCGCCGGCGTGGAATTTACGACGGCTGGGCGAAACACCGGCTCCTACGTGTCGCCGCAAATAGCGCTCGCCGTTTCGTTCTGACGAACCCTTTTCCCATGGCTGAGGCCGACGCGCTATATCGCACAAATGTGAGCGCGCGATTTTGCTCCGGCCAACGAGCCCATTTCACCTACGCAGGAGATGCCGCCATGCTGCATACCGTCAAAGAACTGGAACGTTATGCGATCCACGCGACCGATGGCGTCATCGGCCATGTGCGCGGCGTGTATTTCGACGATGAATCCTGGGTGGCGCGGTATCTGGTGGTCGATACCGGCGGCTGGTTTGCGAACCGCAAGGTGTTGATATCACCCATGTCCGTGGTCCACATGAACCGGCTGGACCGCACGCTGTCTGTGTGTATCACCCGGCAGCAGGTCGAGGACAGTCCTGATATCGATACCGACAAGCCAATCTCCCGACAGCACGAAAGCGGCTATCTGGGCTATTACGGTTATCCGTATTACTGGGATGGTGGCGGGTTATGGGGCGCCGGCTCGTTTCCTAGTCTTCTGTTGAATGTCAGCGAACATGGCATGTCCGAGTCGAACGATCGTAGCGAAATCGAACGTATTCAAGCGATGGGTGAAGCAGGAACGGCGCCCGGTGATGACGCCCATCTGCGCAGCTGCGAGGCCGTCACTGGCTACCGTATCGAGGCGTCCGACGGACACATCGGGCACGTGAAAAGCTTTTTGGTCGAAGAGGCGACCTGGGCTATCCGCTATTTGATCGTGACCACCAGCGATTGGTGGATGGGTCACGACGTGCCGATTGCGGTGCGCTGGATCGATAAGGTGAGTTGGCTGGACAACTCGGTTTCGGTCGGACTTACACGTCAGGCGCTCAAGGGATCCCCCGTTTATGACGAGGCGCGCACGCTTGATCGCGAACAGGAGGTAAGCATGTTTAAACACTACAAAAAACCCGGCTACTGGGCGGACTAACGCTCGTTCAAATGGGTGGGGAAAGCCCTTGCCTAGGTAGTTTCCGAGGCTTTCTTCGTTGTACGAATCGCCCGTAGTCTGACTCATCGTCAGACCTGCAGGGAACACACATGGCTTACAAAAAAAACGACGCCGAGCTTTCGCCACAGCAAAAAGCTGATGCAAAGGTTTACCTCATCGGCGGAGGTATTGCGTCCCTGGCTGCCGCAGCTTTTATGATTCGCGACGCCGACGTACTCGGTCGCAATATCACGATTTTCGAGTCGCTGAAAACGCTCGGCGGTAGTCTCGATGGCGCTGGTTCACCGCAGCAGGGTTACGTGCTGCGAGGCGGACGCATGTTCGAGAGCAAGTATCTTTGCACGCTAGACCTGTTCGCCTCGATACCGACGCTCGATGGAAAGACGACGGTTACCGCCGAGACGCTGGCGTGGAACGAGCGCATGCCGACCTCGTCGAAGTCTCGCCTTTCGCTGCATGGCCAGCGGCAGACGGCGCCGGCATTTGATTTGCCGGAGCGCGATATTCTGACCATTGAACGACTGGTTTTTAAGTCGGAGAGCACGCTGGGTCGCAGCACGATTGCCGACCAGTTTTCGCCAACGTTTTTCACCACGTCGTTTTGGCTGATGTGGTGCACAACGTTCGCTTTTCAGCCGTGGCATAGCGCCGCCGAATTTCGGCGCTATCTTCTGCGCTTCACACACATGGTGTCTGGCTTCAATCGCCTTAAAGGCATCATGCGTACCGTCTACAACCAGTACGACTCGCTGGTAAGGCCGCTGCAGAAGTGGCTGGAAGAGCGCGGCGTCGTGTTTCAATTCGATACACAGATCACCGACCTCGGCATACGCGAAGATGGCGGCAAGCAAGTGGTGGAGTCCTTGGCATACGAGCGCGCTGGACAGATGGGCGAGCCGATCATGGGCGAGGTCATCATTCGAAAGCACGACTATGTGCTGGTGACACTCGGCTCCATGACCGAGGGCTCCAGCCTGGGCGATATGGAGCACGCACCGCAGCTGAAGGGCAAGGATGCCAACGGCGCTTGGGCGCTTTGGGAAAAGCTGGCGCGTGGACGGCCGGAGTTTGGTAATCCACACGCATTCGACGGTAATGTGGATGCCTCCAAGTGGATGTCGTTCACCACCACGCTGAGCGACCCGACGTTTCTGCGGCTGCTCCGCGATAGCACCGGCAACGTGCCGGGCGAGGGCGGCTTGATCACCTTCCCCGAATCGAATTGGTTGCTGTCCATTGTGGTGCCTTTCCAGCCGCACTTTATGGGGCAGCCCGAGACTGTCAATGTGTTCTGGGGCTACGGTCTCTACGTTGATAAACCCGGCAACTTCGTCAACAAGCCGATGACCGCATGCACAGGGCAGGAGCTAATGACCGAGCTCCTTGGCCATCTGCGATTCGATGCCGAAGCTGACGCAATCATGCAAAAAGCCATCTGCATTCCCTGCATGATGCCTTTCATCACCAGCCAGTTCATGCCACGGGGCGAAGGTGATCGGCCTGCGGTTGTGCCAGAGCATTACAGCAATCTTGCCTTGATAGGGCAGTACTGCGAAGTGCCGGACGATGTCGTGTTTACCGTCGAGTACTCAATACGATCGGCGCAGATGGCGGTCTGCGCATTGACCGGCAGCCAGAGGCAGCCGCCAGCCGTCTACAAAAGCACGTTCAACGCACATGTCTTGCTTAAAGCGCTGCGTTCCCTGCATGACAAGGCGGCCTGACAGCTCGTTTGGCGGCGAGCGGCTTTATTCCAGTTATTCGGCGCGTCGCTTCCCGCAATCGCGACCGCTTATCCATTCAAACCGCGAGGGAAGCCCGGCCTTTCCGGGCAACGACGCACGCGCAAGCGGTTGCGTCACGCACAGGATCATCCTCATGAAAAACGATACACAGCTGAAGACCGACATCGAGACAGAACTGAAATGGGAGCCCTCCGTCAACGCCAATGAGATCGGCGTCGAGGTGAAGAACGGCATCGTGACGTTGGCTGGCCACGTGGATAGTTACGCCGAAAAGTGGAAAGCCGAGCAGGCCGTCGAGCGCGTTTCCGGTGTGCGCGCACTGGCTGTCGAAATGGACGTAACGCTGCCCGGCGCGAGCAAGCGCTCCGATACCGAGATTGCGCGTTCAGTCGAAAGTGCATTGCAGTGGACCACCTATTTGAACAAGGACGCGGTCCAGGTCATTGTTGAAAACGGCTGGGTCACCCTCTCTGGCAAAGTCGAGTGGGCGTTTCAGCGCCAGGCCGCTGCCAGCGCCGTGCGTTACCTAATGGGCGTCAAAGGCATTACCGACAATATAGCCATCCAGTCCAAAGTATCGGTAGCTGGGGTCAAAGCCGACATCGAAGCCGCGCTGAAGCGTCGCGCCATCGTTGACGCGCAAAATATTTCCATTGAAGTGCATGGCGCCGACGTGACGCTCGGCGGTGAGGTTAACACCTGGGTCGAACGCGATCTTGCGCGGCAGTCCGCGTGGAGCACCGCCGGCGTCAAGAACGTGGTGAATAACATCGTCGTTTCTTGGTGAGGCCAGAGAAGAGTCTGACGTCGTCAGACTCTTCTCTTTCCACACGAAATACTCCCAGCAACATTCAAAGGTTCAGAACGACATGCAACATTACATCTGGAACGACTGGTATCTGAGCTGGGGGTGGTTTTTATGGCTAGGTATCATCCTGCTGCTTTTTTCAAGCATGGGTAACTGGCGCTACACCTATGCCGCGCACCGAAAATATGGCCAGCCCGTGCGGAAAGATGCCATCGACATTCTCAACGAGCGTTATGCCCGCGGCGAGATCACGCGCGAACAGTTCAAACAGATAAAAACCGAGCTGGCTGAGCCTGTCTGAAAAAAGGTCAATGGAGTCTGTAATAGCGTCGGCATTCGCGTGCCGACGACAACGGCGCGATGCTGCATGGTGTTCGCCGCCTCGGCACGTCCCCGAGAATTCATGACCGCGAAATGCGTCCCTCATGCCTGTCTCTCCCTCTTACGCGGAAAACCCAGTCATGAATACTCCTACCCTCTCGTCAGATCAGCTGCACGACATCCACGCCTATTGGCGCGCCACCAACTTTGTGTCGGTTGGGCAGATCTATCTCTACGACAATCCGTTGCTGCGCGAGCCGCTGACACTGGACCATGTCAAACCGCTGGTGGTCAGCCATTGGGGCACCACGCCGGGACAGAATTTCATCTATGTGCATCTGAATCGAGTCATCAAGGCAAACGATCTGAACATGTTCTACGTGGCAGGCCCCGGTCACGGCGGCCCGGCGATCGTGGGCAGCGTCTACCTAGAGGGAACCTGGAGCGAAGTCTATCCCGACGTCACCCAGGACGAAGCCGGTCTGAAAAAATTGTTCAAGCAGTTCTCGTTTCCTGGCGGCATTTCCAGTCATGTCGCACCGACGACGCCTGGCTCGATCCACGAGGGTGGTGAGCTCGGTTATTCACTGAGCCACGCGTTCGGCGCGGTGTTCGACAATCCGGATCTGATCGTCGCCTGCGTGGTGGGCGATGGCGAGGCAGAAACCGGCCCATTGGCCACCGCGTGGCATTCAAACAAGCTGCTTGATCCCATCACCGATGGTGCGGTGCTGCCGATCCTGCATCTGAACGGTTACAAGATCAGTAACCCGACTTTGCTGGCACGCATTGACCATGACGAGCTGGAGCATTTCTTTCTCGGCTGTGGCTGGACGCCGTACTTCGTCGAGGGTGACGATCCGGACCTTATGCATGAGGCGATGGCCAGCACGATGGACCAGGCTATCGAAGAGATCCGCACTATCCAGGCGAGCGCGCGCTCGGCAAACAACAGCGCGCGTCCGCGCTGGCCGATGATCGTGCTTCGTTCGCCCAAGGGCTGGACGGGTCCGAAGGTAGTTGACGGCCTGCAGATCGAAGGCACGTTCCGCTCGCATCAAGTGCCGTTGATCGTTGACGCGGCCCACCCCGATCACGTGGCGCAGCTGGAAAGCTGGATGAAGAGCTACCGCCCCGAAGAGCTGTTTGATGCTCAGGGTCGGTTGATGCCTCGGCTTGCCGAGCTGGCGCCCAAGGGCGATCGGCGCATGGGCGCCAATCCGCATGCCAACGGCGGCCTGTTGATGCACGAACTGCGCATGCCGGACTTCCGCGAGCACGCCGTGCAGATGGCTTTTCCGGGCGCTGTGGATGCTCAGGACACCATGGTGTTGGGAAAATATCTGCGCGACGTGATCACGCTCAATCACGAGCAGCAAAACTTCCGCCTGTTCGGCCCGGATGAAACGCTGTCGAATATGCTCGGCGCCGTCTTCGAAGCGACTGATCGCCAGTGGGATGCGTACGCACGAGGCAATGACGAGTTCCTGGCGCCCAGTGGACGCGTGCTGGACTCGATGCTGAGCGAGCACCAATGTCAAGGTTGGCTGGAGGGCTATCTGCTGACGGGCAGGCATGGCCTTTTCAACAGCTACGAGGCGTTTATCCGCATCGTCGACTCGATGTTCAGCCAACATGCAAAATGGCTGAAAGTCACGAAGGAGCTGCCATGGCGCCGCCCAATTGCATCGTTGAACTATCTGCTGGCGTCGCACGTATGGCAGCAGGATCACAACGGCTTTACCCATCAGGATCCCGGGTTTCTCGATCACGTGATCAACAAAAAGGCCGATATCGTGCGGGCTTACTTGCCGCCAGACGCGAACTGTCTACTGTCGGTTATGGATCACTGCCTGCGCAGCCGCAATTACGTCAACGTGGTTGTGGCCGGCAAGCACGCGATGCCGCAGTGGCTGACGATGGAAGCCGCCGTCGTGCACTGCACGCAGGGTATCGGCATCTGGCAATGGGCCAGCAATGATCAGGACGGCGAACCGGATGTGGTAATGGCCTGCTGCGGTGATACGCCGACATTGGAAGTATTGGCCGCTGTTTCGATTCTTCGCGAGCATCTGCCCGAGCTGAAGGTCCGAGTGGTCAACGTTGTCGATCTGATGAAGCTGCAGTCCTGTTCCGAACACCCGCATGGCTTGAGCGACGCAGACTACGACTCGCTGTTTACCCGTGACAAGCACATCATCTTTGCTTTCCACGGCTACCCATGGCTGGTTCATCGACTCACCTATCGGCGCAGCAACCGCGAGCTGCATGTGCGCGGATACCTGGAGGAAGGCACGATCACGACTCCCTTCGACATGCGCGTGCAAAATTCCTTGGATCGGTTCCATCTGGTACAGGACGTGATCGACCGCGTGCCGCACCTAGGCTCACGCGGTGCTTACCTCAAGCAACAGATGCGCGATAAGTTGATCGAACACACGCACTACATCGATAAGCACGGCGAAGACCTGCCAGAAATCCGCCACTGGAAGTGGAAAGCCTGAGGAATAGCAATGACGTCGTCATTGAAGAAGCGGTGGATGGCGCACCGGTTTAATCCGGGTTGCTATCCACCGCAGTGTGCAAGGCGTGCTCGTTCGGCAGGGTAGGCAAGGATGAGCTGCTTTCGACTACATACGGGGTTATTCAGTCGACTTTAGAGCCGATCGCTACGAAAGCCGGCTCGTCGCAATCCTTGAATAAGATACGGGCAATCGCGCATCAGTGACCACAATAATCCGCTGCGGTGATTTTCGGTCATCAGTACAACCGGCCCTTGGTTGATACCGAAATGCCATTGAGATATCCAACCGCATGCAGGTCCATTTTTTTCGCCATGTGTAGGGTTGATCGTCGCGCGAAAGCCATACGGATTGACGTCGTGAAAATTAGGGTCGTTCATGAAGTGATGGATGGCTGGCAAGACGATCTCTGGGGCGAATGGCAGGGATGACGCGGCGGCGGAGGGTGTTAGAGAGCCGTCGTCCGGACCGTAGGGAACTCCGCGTGAAATGTAGCCAAAAAAACGCCGTTCTATTCCGTCAATCAGAACAGTCTCGAAGCCAGGCCCTTCGCTCGCACTGAGACCCCAACCATTGGCCGAGTAGCCTTTGAAACCCATAGGATTGGTTATGGCGTACCGCTGCTGTATATGAGTCGCGCGGCGACTGTTTTCGAAATAGTCGATGCCTTTTTCACGCATGTAGGCATCCTGGATGCCGCGAAAGTCGATCCAGATATGCGGAAACTGATGAGTGAATAGAGCCGCGGAATAAAGATATTCAATGTCATAGATGCGTTTCCATTCGTAGCCCAGTGTCCACGCCTGGTAACTGGTTTGTGGAATCGGATGGGTCGGTGAGCCCAAAGCAAGGATATAAAGCAGCAGGGCTTCGTTATATCCACTCCAGCTCGGTTCCAGAAAGCCGCTTTCCGGTCGCCACCCCATATACAAAGTGGAGGTTCGGTCCAACGCCCAGTCCCACTCCACACGCCAATATAAGGCGTCGGAAAGTGTGCCTATTTCGATTTCATCCGGCTCTTTGCCGGTGAAAAATCGCGCACAGGTGAGCATGCCAGCAATCAGCAGCACCGTATCGACGGTCGATAGTTCGCAGGCCCACGCGCGCTGACCCGTTTTCATGTCCAGGAAGTGATAGTAAAAACCGCGATACCCAGTGGCATCGGATTCGGGGCTTTGCGCACTCCCTGCGAAAAACCTCAAAGTAGCAAGCGAGCGTTTTACGGCTGCTTCGCGTGAAATAAAGCCTCGCGACACCGCCACGGGATACGAAGCCAGCGCAAAACCTACAGCAGCGATACTGGACGGCCAGTTTGTCGGATCCCGATCGTCGGGACCGACCTTGTCCCGGATCAATCCGTTGAGAGGATTAACCTCGCATTCGAAATAGTGGAACGCCTTCCTCTGGATATACTCGAGCGTCCCATCGAACTCTCCTATTGGCCGGGCGTTGGGAGAATTACTCGCGCTGGCAGGGCCACTAGGCGGCTTGTTGACTGAGTCAGGCTGCACGCGTCTACATTTTCCATGTTTTAGCGCAGCGCACGGTAACCTCCGGACACCCCTTGCGGTGACAGCGTAATCTGCCAGAGCTGATCGCGCCGCGTCTGAAAGGCGGCAATTGACGCAGCGAGATAGAACAACCACATGCGCCGGAAGCGTTCGTCATACTTCTTGGCGAGTTCCGGCCACGCCGCGTTGAAGTTGGCGAGCCACGCAACCAAGGTATGAACATAGTCAGCGCCGAAGTTGTGCCAATCCTCTACCACGAAATGGGTTTCAACGGCCTTCGCGACTTGGCTCATGGCGGGGACTTGCGAATTGGGAAATATGTATCGCTCGATCCATGGGTCAGGGCGATCGGGGTTCTGGTTGGTGCCGATGGTGTGCAAAAGCGAGAGTCCATCCGGCGCCAGGCAGCGCCGAACTACGTCGAAATAACGGGCATAGTTGCGTGCGCCGACGTGTTCAAACATGCCGATTGAGAACACCGCATCGAAGCGTTCGTTGAGCGTGCGATAGTCCTGAAGGCGAATATCGACAGGCAAATGTCGGCAAAGCTGCCGAGCGTATTCGGCCTGTTCATGGGAAATGGTGACACCTACGCCAATGACGCCATAACGTTCGGCAGCGAATTTCAGCGCCTCCCCCCAGCCGCAACCGATATCAAGTACACGCATGCCGGGCTGGAGTTTGAGCTTGCGACAGACAAGATCAAGTTTGGCTTCCTGAGCCGCATCGAGATCCGTGGCTTTGTCCCAGTAACCGCAGCTATAAACTAGACGCTGTCCCAGCATCGCGGTAAACAAGTCGTTGCCTAGATCGTAGTGACGTCGACCGACGGCATAAGCGCGGTGTCCGCGCTGTAGATCGAGAAAACGCGCACGCGTCCACAGCCACATCGAACGCATGTTGTGCAGTTGATCATCGAGACCCGCCGACAGCAGACGACTCAACAATCCGGGCAGGTCATCCGCGTCCCAGTCCTTGTCCATATAGGACTCGCCAAAGCCCAGCGTGCCATGGGCATAGGCTCTTGCGAACATGCGGTCGTCATGGATCACAAGATCGGTAGTGCGTAGTCCATCTGTTCGGACGTCGGCGAAACCCAGCAATTTTTCTGCATGATTTCGAAATTGATTGAGATTCATGACGGTATTATCCGTATCGATTCGTCGGTGAGCGATGGTGCGGCGTTCATAAAGAAATCAAGCAACGTGAAAAACAATTCGGTTTCATGTCTCGGACATCTCGCGATGAAGTTGTCTTAAAACCTGGCGGACACGCAATATGCCCAGGCGAGAGCTGATCAACAGGGTCGACAGCTGCTCATGGAGTTCGTCGCTCGACTATCGGCTTGGTCGAGCATCGTCGATAGCCTCGGAAACTACTCACTGTGTCGATCGGTCCGATGTTTTATGACACTGATGTTCAAACACGCCCTAGATGCCAGTCCACCCAATCGATTTCATCCGGTCACGTTGCTAGTGCCTTTGAGTAGTTTCCGACGCTGTCGCGGGTTCTGCATGCGTCCTAGAGTTGGCCTACATCCTCAACACGAAAATCAAGGGCATCGACATGCAGCATTTTTTCTGGAATGACTGGTACTTCAGCTGGGGCTGGTTTTTGTGGTTCGGGCTTATGGTGCTGCTTTTCTCCAGCATGGGTAATTGGGGCTACACCTATTCGGCTCATCGCAAGTACGGCTTGCCGCTGCACGAGGACGCGTTGGATATTCTCAACAAGCGTTATGCCCGGGGAGAAATTACTCGAGATGAATTCAGCCGAATAAAGCTAGACATCGCAAAGACGGCATGAAAGGCGATGCATACGGGCAACATTCGATGAATAGCAGTCGGTCGAAGTTACCTAGAAAAATCAGAGGTGAAGCGATTGCTGGCCGATAGCTTTTACAGCTGCCCGATGCATCCTGAGAGTCGCCAGGGTGGTCCGGGAACGTGCCCTAAATGCGGTATGACGCTGCAGCGAACGGTGCTAGTTGGTGACACTGAGGATCAGGCACTGCGGCGGGTGAGACGCAAAATGATGGCCGCCGCAGGACTGGCGTTACCGCTGTTTTTCATTGCGATGTTGCCCGATATAATCGGTTGGGAGCTTTCGCCGATGATGGCCAGCGCGAGCCAGTGGCTCGAACTGCTTCTTTGCCTGCCATTGGTGCTCTGGGCCGGCATCGACTATTACGCTCGCGGCTGGAGTGGCCTCAGAGGCGGCTCTCCCAACATGTATACGTTGATCAGCCTTGGCGTGCTGGTGGCCTTTTTTTATAGCCTGGTTGCGACTTTTGTACCGTCCTTGTTTCCGCCAGCCATGCGCGACGAGAATGGACAAATTAGCGTCTATTTCGAATCGGCAGGTGTGATCATCGCACTGGTGCTGTTGGGCGAATGGATAGAGCTACGTGCGCGGGGAAAGACGTCAGCCGCCATCCGCGGTTTGATGGATTTGGCGCCGCGAAAGGTACGCCGCTTGCTCGATGATGGCCATGTGCAAGAGGTCGCGGCCGATGAGGTTCAAATCGGCGATCTTCTGCAAGTTCGCCCGGGCGAGGTGATACCCGCGGATGGCATCGTGACCGCCGGCTCGAGTAACGTCGATGAGTCATTGCTGAGCGGCGAGCCGCTGCCTGTGGAAAAGCGGGCTGCCGATCGTGTCACCGGGGGCACGATCAACAGTAATGGCAGCCTGATCCTGCGCGCGGATCGTATCGGTCGTGCCACCGCGTTGGCGCTAATCGTCGAAATGGTGGCCAGAGCGCAGCAATCGCGCGCGCCGCTGCAGCAGCTGGTGGATCGTGTAGCCAGATTTTTCGTGCCGGCAATTGTACTCATCGCGCTGTTGACCTTTGCGGCATGGCTGCTGTGGGGACCTGATCCAAGGCTGGCTCATGCTGTGGTGAGTGCTGTTGCTGTACTGATCATTGCCTGCCCGTGTGCGCTTGGTCTGGCCACACCTATTTCCATCACTGTGGCCAGTGGCCGCGGAGCGGCCGTGGGCATACTTTTTCACGACGCGGCAGCGATAGAGGCCTTTGTCCACGTCGATGTGCTGGTGCTCGACAAGACGGGCACCCTGACGCAGGGCAAGCCGGTGCTCACGGATATCATCCCTATGAAAGGCATCAGCAGAAATGAAGTACTTACCATGGCGGCTGCTCTGGAGGCATCGAGTGAACATCCGCTCGCCAGCGCCATACTCGCCGCGGCACAGTCACGCCGGCTGACCGTTGCTGGTGTCGAGGCCTTCTCCGCTGTTATCGGTCAAGGTGTTGAGGCGGAGCAGGGCGGCATACGGCTAGCTTTAGGCAGCGCAGATCTAATGTTGTCAAATGGCGTCGATCCGGCTCCCCTGTTTGTTCGCGCCGAAGCACTTCGGCGTGACGCAAAAACCGTGATGTATCTCATGCGAGCTGGCCAACTTGCCGGATTGATTGCTGTGCAGGATCCGCTGAAGAAAGATGCGGAAGCTATGGTGCATGCGCTTCGTCTTCAGAGCCTGCACATTGTCATGCTGACCGGAGACAGCGAAGCTACGGCCGCCGCCGTGGCAGCAACTCTAGGCCTGGATGAGTATGCTTCCAAGCAGACGCCGGCCAGCAAGGCAGAGTGGATACGGTGCGCACAACGTCAGGGACACAAGGTGGCAATGGCAGGCGATGGTGTGAACGATGCGCCCGCGCTGGCCGCTGCCGATGTCGGCATAGCGATGGGCAACGGATCGGATATCGCCAAGCAGAGCGCTCAGGTCACCCTTGTAAAGGGCGAGCTGGCGCGTCTCCTGCGCGCATGCCGTCTCTCTGAAGCCACTGTCCGCAACATCCATCAAAACCTTGGCTTTGCGTTTCTCTACAACGCTATCGGCGTGCCCATTGCCGCTGGCGTGCTGTATCCATGGTTAGGGCTGCTGTTGAGCCCAATGATCGCGGCACTGGCCATGAGCCTTTCGTCGGTGTCCGTGATCACCAATGCGCTGCATCTTCGCCGCGTGCGTCTTTAGCGTTGAATCGCCGGGTCGAGCGCCATCAGAAAAAAATCTCATGCGCTTCTAGGTAATTTCCGACGCTACCGGCATTCGGAATTAACGCCTATCGTCACTCCATCGACTACAGAACTGCAGCGTACGCAGTGCCCACGACTGGATGACTCTATGAAAACCGACACGCAATTAAAATACGACATCCTCTCCGAGCTGGAGTGGGAGCCATCGATCAATGCAAGCCAGATCGGTGTCGAAGTTAAAGACGGCGTAGTTACGCTGGCCGGCCATGTGGATAGCTTTGGAGAGAAGTGGCACGCAGAAAAGACCGTTGAACGTGTTTCGGGCGTTCGTGCACTTGCCGTCGAGATAGCAGTGAAACTGCCCGGATCAAGCAAGCGCTCGGACACGGAAATCGCGCATGTGGCCGAAAGCGCGCTGAAATGGCAAACCTTTTTGCCGGAAGGCGCCATCAAGATCATGGTGGAGAGCGGCTGGATTACGCTCTCTGGGCGGGTAGAGTGGGAATACCAGCGGCAGGCCGCTACCACAGCCGTGCGTCATCTGCTCGGCGTCAAGGGTCTCAACGACGAGATCTTGATAAACTCCAAGGTTTCTGCTGGCAACGTAAAGACGAATATCGAATCGGCGTTGAAACGCCGCGCGATTGCCGACGGTCGGAAAATCTCGGTCAAAGTCGATGGCTCTGACGTTACCCTGACTGGCGAAGTGAGCACCTGGACAGAGCGTGAGCAGGCATGGAATTCCGCCTGGGGCACAGCCGGTGTCGAGAAAGTTGTGAACAACATCACCGTCGTTTAATGGTTGTAAGCAGCCCGGGACGGTGATGCTCACTGGGCTGCTTTTTTTGGTTATTCAGGCCAAAGCGATATTCCATATCGGGGATCACCGAGCAAGCTAGTGCGTGCCCAGAAGATCTTCGAGCGGCGCGTACCTTCATCGGTCGTCAGCACATACAGCACACGAGCGACAACTCACTTCCAGCGGTTGCAGGAACTCGGGTTGCACGCGGCATAAAGGATTTGAAAAAAATCCGACACCATCACTTGCAGGGGAAAACGATCATGTCCTTCAAACTCACGTTCCTAACAACGGCTATTCTCGCCGCGGCGGTTATTTCCGCAAACGCAATTGCCGCGACCAGCCCTGCCTCGGGCACGTTTACGGTCACCGCTAGTGTGCTCAAATCCTGCACGGTCACTACAGCCAATATCGCCTTTGGCAACTACGATCCCACCGCCACCGTCGCACTCGTCGCTACGGGTGCAGTCAATGCCAAATGCACCAAAGGCTCGATCGTTGCCGTAGCGCTGAATGAAGGCGTCAACAAGGCGGCGGCTTCCACGCCGGCTGTTCCGGTACGTCAGATGATCGGTGGCACAGGCGCTGACCTCCTGCCGTACCACATCTACACGACGGCGGCCGGGACCACCGAGTGGGGCAACACCACGGTGCAGGAGCCTGCCACGCAGACCTCGGTCAGCGTCAACACGGCGCTGGTTTTTCCAACCAACGGTTCGCTGCCTGCCTTGACCGATGTACCCAGTGGTTCGTACCTCGATACCGTCACTGCAACACTGACGTTCTAAAGCGGAATCACGCGGGCACACGGCACGGCCAACAGGGCCGTGCCGTGTGCTTTCGGAACCGTCAGCCATGATCAGGGGTCTTTTCAGAATCTGCGCCGTTATCGCCGGCGGGTTGGTACTCATCAGCCTGCCGTCAGAAATACAGGCAGCCACGTTTTCGGTGAACCCGACGCGGATGGAGCTCAGCGCGAATCATCGCGCCGACATCATCAACTTCACCAATACCGGTAGCACGCCACTGCGCTTGCAGGCGAGAACAATGCTGTGGGGGATGCAGGCCGATGGCCACTGGCAGCTGACGCCCAGCGACGATCTCATCGTCACGCCGGAGTTGCTGGAGGTGGCGCCGGGTAGCGTGGCCCAGCTGCGCGTGGGTAGCCTGGTAGACGGCACGACTAGCGAAGGCAGCTACCGCATATTGCTTAACGAGCTGCCAAACCTTGGCGACGATGGGTCAACTCAAAGGCAGCAGATCCGCGTGCTGACCGAAATCAGCCTGCCGGTATTTCTGGAACCGGTAGCGGTTACGCGAATACCCGATATTCGATCGGCCAGCATGGTCCTCGGCGTGCTGACGGTTGCTGTGGGCAATGAGGGAAGCCAGCGGCTTGATCCTCAGGGCATCACTGTTTCCGTCATTGATAACGCGGGAAATACGGTGTCACGCCGTACGATGATGAGCAACTACGTGCTAGCCGGCGCGATGTGGCCGCTGAACATCACCTTGCCGGCCAATGATTGCGCGAAGGCGGCATCCGTATCGTTGTCTTGGTCAGGGATCAGCGATACACCCATTACGCATGCCATCACGACGGACGGGACCAGAGCATGCGCGAGCACCGCCGGGCATTGATGGTGCTGGTGCTTTTTTTCTCTACGCCGGCGATGGCGGAGTCGGACAAAATGCTATTGGAGCTGCGTGTCAACGGCAGTAGCCTGGGTACGGCTTTCGTGCTGATTCGGCACAAGCACATATTGATCGATGCGGGCGCGCTAAAGCGCGCCCAGCTGCCCGTGGCGGCATCGGCCGAACTGATGGTTGGCAAGGTCGCGTTTGTCGATCTTACCGACTACGCGAAAGCTGGCACGATCCACCTTGACAGTGCCGCGGGCCGCCTTACCTTGGATCTGCCGGCCAAGACGTTTGCCGGCCAGAATCTTGAGCTGAACTCGCACGCTGCATTGCTGCGGCCACTGACGGTTCCCAGCGCCTTCGTCAACTATGCATTCAACGCCGGCACGCTGAGTGACCAGACGTCGGCCTATCTAGACGCCGGTTTCGCGTTTGGACAGGGTCTGCTGCGCGACAACCCATCGTGGGACGCTACGCAGGGATTCTCACGCGGACTCACGCGATTCGAATACGACGATGCCAGCCATCTGCGGCGGCTTACGTTGGGCGATCAGTACGCCTACTCGACCGACGGCTTAGGTGGCAGCGTGTTGATGGGTGGTATCGGCGTGGTGCGGGCATTCGACCTGGACCCGTACCTGATCACGTTTCCACAGCCGACGATCAACGGTTTGTTGCAGGCGCCGGGCACGCTCGATATTTACAAGAACGGTGTGCTGGTGGGACAACGTGAGGTGGCAGCGGGGCCGTTCAATCTCGCAGGCCTTGGTTTAGGCCCGGGCGCAAACAATGTCAGCGTGGTGATCCACGATCCGTTCGGTGGCACCCGCACCTTGCAGCAAAATTTCTACGGTGCCAATCAAGTGCTGGCGCAAGGGCTGAGCGACTATGCCTTTCAAGCTGGCGTCGAACGAACGTCCACGATGGTCAATAGCTACGAGTCGGGCCGCGGCGTGCTGCTGCTACGACAAAACCACGGCTTTACCGACAGCCTGACGGCAGGTTACAGGGCGGAGGCGGAAAACGGTCTCGTCAACGCGGGCTCCTCGCTAAGTTTACGACTGCCGGTGGGCTATCTCAGCACCGCGCTGGCCAGCAGCCTCGATGATGGACGGAAAGGCCACGGCAGCTCCTTCGCTTATCAGTTCAGCGATCGCGTGGTGAGCTTTGGCGCGGGTCTGCAAACGTACTCAAGCGGCTACGCGCGGATCGGTGATGATTTGCTGTCGGCGTCAACGCGGCCGCGACGCGTCAGCTACGTCAACGCGAGCTGGTCGCCGTCGTCATTCTTCAGCCTGCAGGCGAGTGCCGGTGATATTCGTTACGTCAGCGGTTTGCGGCAGCGCAACGTCGGCCTCAATGGCGCATTCAATTTGCCGGCGGGTATGTCGCTGCTGATCGGCGTCAATCGCCAACTCAATAGTCCCGGTGATGACGACCACCAGCTGACCGCCAATCTGGTGATACCGCTGGGCATGAGCAGTGTGGGTTTCAACGCGGGGCGGGATGGAAACAGCGGCAGCACCTACGGTTTCTCCGCCCAGCGCTCGGTACCTTCGGATAACGGCTGGGGCTACTCGGCAAATGTGCAAAATGGCGGCGCCGGTGCCGCGGATCTGGCGCAGCTGGAGTATCAGGGGCGCGATGGCCTTTTGCAATTGACCGGACAGCGCTTCGGTGGCCAGAGCTCCGGCAACCTGCTGGTTTCCGGCAGCGTGATTGCGCTGGACGATCATCTTTATTTTGGACGTGCCCTGCAAAGTGGCTATGCGGTGGTGCAAACGCCGGGCATGGCCAATGTCGAAATCACCCACGAAAATCAGCCGATGGGGAAAACCGACGTCAACGGCAATCTGCTGGTGAACAACCTGCTGCCGTATCAGGCGAACAAGCTTGGTATCGATCAGAACAGCGTGCCGGTGGAATATCAAATCGACGCCACTCAGCAGACGACGAGCGTGCCGCGAATGGGCGGCGTGGTGGTGGGCTTTGGCGTGCATGCGCTGCATGCAGTCCGCGGTACGCTGACCTTGAATGGAAAAAACATTCATTACGGCAGCGCCACGTTGGCGCACGATGGCACAACGCTGAAGACATTGATTGGCCTCGACGGCAGCTTCTATTTTTCCGATCTCTCCGCGGGCAGCTACGTGTTGAAGGCTCGCGCGATGGAAGGTGAGATGGATTGCCCTTTCAACGTGCCCGCCCGCACCCGGCCGTTCACCCGATTGGGAGCAGTGAAATGCGTCGCCGCAATCGGAGTGAATCCATGAAAGCTCTTCGACATTGGCTACCGTGCCTGCTCTTACTTATCGCCTGCGTGGTGTGCGCACCTGCCTCGGCGGCGAGTTGCAGCGTGAGTAGTAACGGGCTCGCGTTCGGCAGCTACGATCCAGTAAGCACGACGACGACAGCGGGCACGGGATTCATCAGCCTTACCTGCATGCCAGCCTGCCTGCTGCTGGTCTGTGAGCAGGTAAATGCCACCGTGAGTTTGACTACCGGTTCGAGCGGCAGTTTCACTCTGCGCACCATGAAGCAGGGTGGCGTACAGCTTGGGTACAACCTCTATACGACCAACGGCGCGGCAACGGTATTCGGCAACGGAACCGGCGGCAGCGGAGAGGTGACGTACTGTGTACCTGCGCTCTTGCTGCCATGTTTCAACGCCACCTACACCGGATCTCCAGGGCAACCGTTTTCCGTTCCCTTCTACGGGCGAATTGCGGCACGGCAGGATGTGATTTCCGGAGCTTATGCTGATCAGCTCACGGTAACCGTGACGTTCTGACTTAGCGTCATATCGACAAAAAAGGCTTTTACACCATTGCCTCGTTTTTCCGCAGGCGGCGAGGTCTGCGGTCATCACCTGATTTTTTGTCGCGCTGTAATCTGGTCTGTGCAGCACCGAAGGATGATGGCATTGCCGTTAATCACGGCTACCAAACGCTCGTCGTATCGCCATAAAAAAGAATCGGCGCAGCGGATCTAGGTAGTTTCCGACGCTACCGCAATGAGCGCTTCGCGCCTATCGTCACTTCATCGACTTACGAACAACGCAGCGGCCCGATGCCGCTTAGCCATCGCGTTGTGAACTCCTCCACGAAATAAACAATTAGGGATACCTGCAATGAAAGCTTCCGTTTCGTTGATGAAGGCACTTGTCTACAAAGGTCCGGGTAAGAAAGCGTTTGAAGATCACGCCAAGCCCGTGATCACCGCGCCGACCGATGCCATCGTCAAGATCAGCAAGACGACCATATGCGGTACCGATCTGCATATCCTCAAGGGTGATGTGGCGACCTGTAAGCCGGGTCGCATCCTGGGTCACGAAGGCGTGGGCGTTATCGCCGAAGTCGGCACGGCCGTCACGGCGTTCAAGGTGGGCGATCACGTGCTGATCTCCTGCATCACCGCCTGCGGCAAGTGCGAGTACTGCCGCAAGCTGATGTATTCGCATTGCACCACGGGTGGCTGGATTCTCGGCAACACCATCGACGGTACGCAGGCGGAGTTCGTGCGAATTCCCTACGCGGAAACCAGTTTGTATCCCATTCCCAAAGGCGCTGACGAAGAAGCGCTGGTGATGCTCAGTGACATTCTCCCGACCGGCTTCGAATGCGGCGTGCTGAATGGCAAGGTGCAGCCGGGCAATACGGTGGCCATCGTCGGTTCGGGACCGATCGGTTTAGCCGCATTGCTTACGGCGCAATTTTATTCCCCCGCTGAGATCATCATGATCGATCTCGATGACAACCGGCTCGAAGTCGCTAAGCGTTTTGGCGCCACCGCGACAGTCAACAGCACCAACGGCAAGGCAGTTGACGCGGTGATGAAGCTCACCGGCAACCGCGGCGTGGATACGGTGATCGAAGCGGTCGGCATTCCAGCGACGTTTGAACTCTGCGAAAAGCTGGTCGCGCCCGGCGGCACGATCGCCAACATCGGCGTGCACGGCACCAAGGTCGAACTGCATCTTGAACTGCTGTGGGATCGAAACATCACCATCACCACGCGTCTGGTCGATACGGTCAGCACACCTATGCTGCTGGGAACGCTGCGCGCGAAGAAAATCGATCCGAAGCTGCTCATCACGCACCGCTTCAAGCTCGACAAGATTCTCGATGCCTACAAGACCTTCGGTAACGCGGCCGAAACCAAGGCACTCAAGGTTTTGATCGAAGCCTGACGGTTACACCGTCATCCCTTTTTCCGCCGACGCTGTCGGCAATCCCCCATCCACTGGAAGAACACGTCATGGCATATTCAAGCGTCAATCCGTTCAACGGCAAGCTGCTGCAGAGTTTTGACCAGCTTACCGACAAGCAGCTGGAAGAGAAGCTGGTCGCTGCAGAAAACTGCTACAAGACTTGGAAACACACCAGCTATGCCGACCGCGCCAAGATTGTTGCGAAGGCCGCCAAACTTCTCGGCGAGCGCGTGGACGAGTTCGCGCACACGATGACGCTGGAAATGGGCAAGCGCATTGACGAAGCCCGCGGCGAAGTGAAATTCAGCGCCGACATTCTTGCGTATTACGCCAAGAACGCCGAACGCTTTCTGGCACCGGAGAAACTCAATCCGACCATCGGCGACGCGCACATGGAAAGCAGCCCGATCGGCGTGATCTTCGGCGTGGAGCCGTGGAACTTTCCGTACTATCAACTCGCTCGCGTCGCTGGTCCGCATTTGATGGCCGGCAACGTACTGGTGATCAAGCATGCCGGCTGTGTGCCGCAGTGCGCCATTGCATTCGAGAAGCTGTTCATTGATGCGGGTGCGCCGGCTGGTCTCTATACCAACCTCCTGATCTCGCATGAGCAGTCCGATAAGGTCGTGGACGACGACCGCATCAAGGGTGTGGCCTTGACCGGCAGCGTGGCCGCCGGCCGCAGCATCGCCGCGCGAGCAGGGCAGAACCTGAAGCCTTCATCGATGGAGCTGGGCGGCAGCGATGCATTCATCGTGCTGGAAGATGCTGACCTCGAGCACACGATTCCATGGGCTCTCTGGGGCCGCATGTACAACACGGGGCAGACCTGTTGTGCCGCCAAGCGCTTCATCGTTGTGGACAAGATTGCCGACAAGTTTCTCGAGAAATTCTCGGCCGCGCTGAGCGCACTCAAGGCGGGCGATCCGCTGGATGAGAAGACCACGCTGGGACCGCTGTCGACCGAGTCGGCGCTCGTGGATCTGTTGAAGCAGGTAGATAGTGCCGTGGCGCATGGTGCACGCGTCCTCATCGGCGGCAAGCGCGTCGATCGGCCCGGATCATTTATGCAGCCGACGATTCTCACCGATGTGTCGCCGAAAAATCCCGCCTTTCGCGATGAGTTCTTCGGCCCGGTGGCCATGTTCTTCCGCGTTAAGGATGAAGACGAAGCGATCGCGCTCGCCAACGATTCGGACTTCGGTCTGGGTGGCTCGGTGTTCACCAAAGACATCGAGCGCGGTCGTCGTGTGGCCAGCCGCGTCGACACCGGAATGATGTTCGTCAACAACATCAGCTGGTCCGATGCCGAGCTGCCGTTCGGCGGCATCAAGGATTCCGGTTACGGGCGTGAGCTTGGCGACATGGGCATCCAGCAATTCGTCAACAAAAAGCTGGTGCGCTACGCGAAGGTCGAAGCGCCGGTCTGATCGTCACTTGCCCGGCAAGGCGCTTCCTCAAGAAGCGTCTTGCTGTCGGCGAACGCTGATAAACGATACCGCGGCTCCGCTTATCAAAGTCATGCACATTAGAGACAGCGATCATGAAGTTTCTCATCGAAATGGATCACCCAAAGACAGGTCAGTGGTTGAACGATGCCGCGGCGCGCGCCTTTGTCGAAGAGGTGGTTTTTCCGACGCTTGATCGTGCGGAAGCAATGGTCAAACAGGGCTGCATTCTGGCGGGTGGTCCGGTGGCGGGCAGTATCGCGCTGCGTTTTATTGTTGAAGTCGAGTCCACTCAACACCTCGATGAACTGGTGTCGAGTCTTCCGCTTTGGTCGGTGGCCTATACCCGCGTGACGGCATTGATCGAGTTCAGCGATCGCCGCCCACACGTGCAGGCGCTATTACAGCGCCATGCAATTCCGCTTTCCGATGAGTCGCATATACCAACCACGTGATTTTCTCATTCGAGCTGCCGGTTTCGTCGAACGGCTGCCAATTGTTCCTCCCTATTCTGGAGTTTCCGATGTACGTCAATGTCGCCGTTCTCAGAGAAACACAACCGCATGAGCGCCGCGTGGCACTGATGCCGTCGGTCGTACCTAAATTGATCAAGCTCGGCGCCAAGCTCTACATGCAGTGCGGCGCCGGTAATGCCATACAGCTGCCGGACAGCGCGTACAAAGACGTTGCGTTCGTCAAAGAGCGTCGACGCCTGGTCAACGACGCCGACGTTGTTTTGGCCGTGCAGCCACCGGCTATCGACGTGGTCGATGCGATGAAGGAAGGCGCTATTCTGGTCTCCTTTATCTACGCGGAAAAACAGCCTGCCTTGGTGCAGAAGCTGCTTGATAAAAAGATCACCTGTTTTGCGATGGAGCGCGTGCCGCGCATCTCGCGCGCGCAGTCGATGGATGCGTTGTCTAGTCAGTCGGCATTGGCCGGCTACTATGCGGTGCAGCTGGGTGCGACGCATCTCGCGCGCATTCTGCCAAAGATCACCACCGCCGCCGGCGCCATTGGTCCGGCTAAGGTGCTGGTGATGGGCCTGGGCGTCGCCGGCCTGGAGGCCATTGCTACGGCGCATCGACTTGGCGCTGTTGTCGAAGGTTACGACGTGCGTCCGGATACGCAGGGGCAGGCGCTGTCGCTGGGCGCCACTTTCGTCGATACCGGCATCGATGCCACGGGCCAGGGCGGCTACGCACGCGAGCTGACGCTTGAAGAAAAAGCCAAGGTCGCCGACGTACTCACCAAACATATTCAGCAGGCCGATCTGGTGATTACGACGGCCGCCATTCCCGGCAAGGCGTCCCCCAAGCTGATCAGCAGTGCTCAGGTTGCTGGCATGAAAGCTGGCGCGGTCATCGTGGACCTCTCCGCCGAGGGCGGCGGCAATTGCGAAGACACCGTGCCAGGCGAAACCACTGCGGTGGGCCTGGTGACCATTGTGGCGCCGCTGAACGTGCCTTCCATGCTAGGTGAGGACGCCAGTGAGCTCTACGCCAAGAACCAATACAACCTGCTCGCGCTGATGATGAAGAACAACATCATCACCATCGACTGGGATGACGAAGTACTTGCCGCAACCGCGCTGACCCACGCGGGCGCTCTGAAAAAAGCTCCGGTCGCTCCTGTTGCAAGCGATAAGCCCGATGCAAAGACCGCAAGCGCCGGCAGACACGCAGCAACACCACCCAACACAAAAGCGGCATGAGCAACTTGCTCATGACTTTGCTCTGGAATCGCTATGACCATTGACGGCTTTGTCGCCATTTACATTTTCATGCTCGCCGCGTTTGCCGGATGGGTAATTATCGGTCGCGTACCCGCGATCCTGCATACACCGCTGATGTCCGGCTCTAATTTCGTACACGGCATCGTAGTTATCGGCGGTCTTTATGCGTTGCTCAACGCCAGCACACCGCTGGAGCAGGGCATCGGGTTTGTTGCGGTGCTGCTAGGTGCCGGTAACGCGGCCGGCGGCTACGCAGTGACCGATCGCATGCTCGCCATGTTCCAGACCAGTGGCCATCAGCCTGCGCACGCCGCTCACAAGACCGGCACCCACCGCCGCAAAGCCACCGCGCCGAAAAAAGGCTAAGGGACGGACATGTTCACGATGATTCCCCAACTGGTAATTGACGCTGTCGGTATCGCTGCGGCCTTCCTCCTGATGTTTGGACTATGGCGCATGTCTTCACCCGTCACCGCGCCGATCGGTATCAAGGTCGCTGGTGTTGGCATGCTCGCTGCGGTGGTAGCCAGCTTTCTTTATGTCTTCAGCGTAAGCGCAGCTGCAAGACCGCATCTACCGCTCAATCTCGCGCTGGCAGGGATCGCGCTGGCAATCGGTGGTGGGCTGGCTTGGTGGAGCGGGCGCAAGGTTGCAATGACGGCGATGCCGCAAATGGTTGCGCTCTACAACGGCATGGGTGGCGGCGCGGCCGGCGCCATTGCTGCGATGGAATTGTTTGGGAGCCATGCGCGTGGCCTCACCCAACTGGGTGTGACTTTGTTGGGCGCGATCATCGGCGCCGTATCACTATCCGGTTCGCTGATCGCCTGGGCCAAGCTGCAGGGTGTGTTGAACAAGCCGTTGCGCATCAAGGGGCAGCAAATCATCAATGCGGTAGTGATGTTGATCACGCTGGGGATCGGTTTCTACATCATGTTCATTGTGCAGAGCGGCGATACACCGATCATGCCGATGCAAGGGCTCATCTGGCTGTTCTTCGGCTGCGCCATGCTGTTCGGCATTCTGATGACGTTGCCGATCGGCGGCGCCGACATGCCGGTGGTGATTTCGATCTACAACGCGTTCACCGGGCTGGCCGTGGGCTTGGAAGGTTTCGTGCTGCAGACTCCGGCGCTGATGATTGCCGGCATGCTGGTAGGCGCGGCCGGCATTCTGCTGACGCTGCTGATGGCCAAGGCAATGAACCGCTCGGTGAGCAATGTTTTGTTCACCAATTTCGGCGACGTAGTAAAGCAAAAGCAGGGCGCAATTACGGGCAGCCTCAAGCCGACCGCAGCCGGCGATGCCGGCATTGCAATGCGCTATGCGAGCAGCGTGATCATCGTGCCGGGCTACGGCCTAGCCGCTGCGCAAGGTCAGCAGAAGCTATACGAGTTTGTGAAGTTGCTGATTTTAGCCAGCGTGAAAGTGCGCTTCGCGGTGCATCCCGTTGCCGGCCGCATGCCGGGACAGATGGACGTGCTGCTGGCCGAAGCCGGCGTGCCGTACGACCTTATCTTCCAGCTCGAAGACATCAATGACGATTTCGCCAATACCGATGTGGTGCTGGTTATCGGCGCCAACGACGTCGTGAATCCTTCCGCACGCAGCGACAAGACCTCGCCGATCTTCGGCATGCCGATTCTCAATGCCGACAAGGCGAAGCAGGTTTACGTGGTCAAGCGCGGCGAAGGCAAAGGCTACGCCGGTGTCGTCAACCCGCTGTTTTACGCCGACAACTGCAACATGGTTTACGGCGACGCACAGGCGGTAATGGCAGAGATGATTGAAGCCGTTCGCGGCCTTGGCCTTTCCGCCGCCGCCTGACCCTAGTTACACGATTGTTCTCTGGATCCATCATGAAAACCCGCGTCAACAAAAAAAACAAATCCATTACGTTGGGCATTTTGCTTGCCCTTACGGGCGCAACCGTTGCCCGCGCCGATGAAACAACGTCACCGCAGTACGCGTTCGATCTGACACCTTCCAGCGATTACATATTCCGCGGTGTCAGTCAGACCGAAAACGATCCCGCGCTTTTTGCGTGGAGCCGGGTTTCTTACGACGATTTCTACGCCACCCTCGGCGCGGAGAATGTGGACTTCAACAACGGCACCAGTGCGGAGTACGACGTATCCGTCGGCTGGAGCAAGGTGCTCGCTGGCTACACGGTCGATCTCGGCGTTATCCGCTACGGCTATGTCGCGGCACCGTCGCGTATCGATACGGTGGAGTTGCGCGCCATCGTCTCTCATCCACTCGGACCGCTAACACTGGGTGGCGCCCTTTATCACACCTCCAACTACTTCGGCAGCAACGACAGCGCGACGTATGTTGAAGGCAATGTGGCGTTTCCCATCGCCAAAGCGCTATCGGGCAGCATCGCGTACGGTCGACAGACCGTCAGTGGCGGCGACGATTATTCGACCTGGAACGCGGGCGCGAGCTACGCGTTCAACCGGCATTGCGCGCTCGATCTCCGCTACTACGACACTGTCGGGCACGCGGCCAGCAACCTGGCCGGTAACCACATCGTGGCGTCCGTCCGGCTTTCGATGTGAACCCTTGGCGACGCATATTGCCGTCGATCATGCCGACATCAGCGAGTCGCGTTTGATCCGCGCCGCCCAGCCAATCGGGCACAAATTGGCTCCGCCTACGGATCTACCTTCATCTCCGGAAATCATCTCATGACCCGTCAAATGCACGCCGCCGTTGTTGAAGCCTTCGGCAAACCCTTGGTACTGCGCGAGTGGGATATTCCCACACCAGGCCCAGGCCAGATACTGGTCAAGACAGAAGCCTGCGGCGTGTGTCATACCGACCTGCACGCGGCCCGCGGCGATTGGCCGATGAAGCCTTCGACGCCGTTCATTCCCGGTCATGAAGGCATCGGCATCGTGGTGGCATTGGGTGCGGGTGTCACCAGCGTCACAGAGGGTGAGCGCGTTGGCGTGCCATGGCTTTACTCGGCCTGCGGCCACTGCGAATACTGCCTTACCGCCTGGGAAACGGTTTGTGCCAAGGCCGAGTTTGGCGGCTATACCAAGAACGGTGGCTTTGCCGAATATATTTTGGCCGATCCCGATTATGTTGCGCACGTACCGCACGATCTGGCGGCAAAAGAAGCGGCGCCGATCATCTGTGCGGGTATCACCACGTACAAGGGCATCAAGGTCGCTGACGTGCGACCTGGCCAGTGGATCGCTATCTCGGGTATCGGCGGTCTCGGGCATCTGGCCGTCCAGTACGCCAAGGCCATGGGGCTGAAGGTGGTCGGCGTCGATATCGACGACGGCAAGCTGGCGCATGCGACGAAGCTGGGCGCCGATGCCGTAGTCAACGCGAAGAACGGTGATCCGATCGAAGCGGTGCGTGCTGCCACGGATGGCGGTGCGCATGGCGTGTTGATCACTGCACCGTCTCTGGGTGCGTTCAAGCAGGGCGTCGGCATGACGCGCAAGCACGGCACATGCGTGCTGGTCGGTTTGCCGCCAGGTGAATTTCCCGTGCCGCTGTTCGACGTAGTGGCCAACTGCATCACAGTGCGGGGGTCGTTCGTCGGCAACCGCGCCGATATGGCTGAGTGCCTGGCGTTTGCGGCACAAGGCAAAGTCAAGGCAGATATCGAGCTGCAACCGCTATCAGCCATCAACGACATTTTTGACCGCCTGCAGAAGGGCGACGTGCCCTCGCGCGTGGTGCTCGATTTTGGTGCGGTCTGATTTAGTCGAGAGTCGGCGCGTAGCCGCACTTAAATCATCTGTAACGGCCGGAGACTTCTCATGAATATTTTGCGCGGATACACGATCAACTTTGCGGCCGTTCCTGAGAAAGGTCTCGACGGTGAGGAGGTCTATCGATCCAGATACACCATTACTGGGCCAAGCGAAGATTTGGTCGAGTCGGTCCAGGGCGATGAGCACGCTAGCAAGGGCGATGCCCTGGACGAGGCCCAGGTGATGGGTGAGCGGCGTCTTTCCGGTCTGGCTCTGTATGGCGTTCATCACATCTACCACCAGTCATGGAACGCATCATGAAAAGCTCCCATAAAAAGATATTCGACAAGTGGTTGCCGATTGGCTCGGTTCCTCCCACTTCATCGCAGCGCCGCACACTGGAAGCATTGTTTCGCCATCCGATGGCACAAAATATCGACTGGGACGACGCATTGGCGCTGTTTGAAGTCATTGGCGATATCGAGCACAAAGACAACGACAAGTGGATATTTCAAATCGGTGCGGAACGTCAGCTGATGCACCAGCCGCATGGCAAGGATCTGACCGGATCTGAAGTGATTGAGCTGCGAAAATTTCTGCATCGTGCGGGTTGGTCGGCACAAGGCGAGGTATCAACGCCAGCAGCAACGGCTCCGAAGGCGCCAAGCCTCTTAGTCGCCGTGGATCATCACGAGGCGAAGATCTATCACATTGGCACAGATCCCCATGACGCCACCGAAGAGCAAATCAAGCCGTACGATCCGCATCACTTTCTACATCACCTGACGCACAAAGATCAGGATCGTGAGCGTGGACAGCGCGCTCCGGACGACCCCAGCTTTTACGTTCGTATCGCTGAGGCGTTAGCGACGGGCAGTGGAACTATTGTGGTGGTCGGCCACGGTACCGGCCACAGCAACGCAGCACACCACCTGATTGAGCATCTGCATAAGCATGCCCCGGAAATTTACGCACGCGTTGTTCGCGAGGCGGTTGCTGACTTATCCAGCGTCACGCCAGCCGAGCTGCTAGCGATCGCCGGTCAAACCGCATGATGATGCGTTGCCAAAGCGATACCTGTCCGGCATGGCCGCCAAAACCAAAGACGGCAAAGTCCGCGTTGAACGTGAAGCGGCTTGCCTTAAGCAGCAATACCGCTTTGCTGGACGTGCGTCAGATGTGCGAAGCAGACCGGTTATCGGTAGACGCAGGTATATCTTCTTTCGACCTCATGGCGAACGCTGGTGCGGCGGTCGCCCACGCCGTTATCACGCGCTGGACTTCGCGTCCACTGCTGGTGCTATGCGGGCCAGGGAATAACGGTGGTGATGGATTCGTTGCAGCGCAGATGCTTGCCGAAGCGGGTTGGCCAATCCGGGTGGCGATGCTCGGCTCACGTGAGGATATGGAAGGTGAGGCGCATCGACATGCCGAGCGCTGGCAGGGCAACGTCGAAGCACTTAATCCAGAGGTACTGGAGGGAGCTGAGCTGGTTATCGACGCATTATTCGGCGCAGGGTTGCATGGAGCACTAACCGGCGCTGCGCTCGTTACGCTTCAAGCAGCCGGCCGCGGGGACGCGCCTATTATTGCCATCGATATGCCCAGTGGCGTGATGGGTGACACCGGCGCGGTGATGGGGGCTGTGAGCGCAGTGCTCACCGTGACCTTTTTTAGAAAAAAGCCGGGTCACCTGCTATTGCCGGCCCGCAGTCTGTGCGGCGATGTGATTGTCACCGATATTGGTACGCCGCGATCGGTGGTTGAACAGATCACACCGACCACGTTCGAGAATGATCCTGCGCTGTGGCTTGCCGACCTTCCCATGACGACCGATGAGGGCAACAAGCATACGCGTGGCCACGCGTTGATCTTCGGCGGCTACCCAATGACTGGAGCCGCGCGCATGGCGGCTCGCGCCGCCGCGCGCGCTGGTGCAGGCCTCACGACCATCGCCGTGCCGGAGGTGGCATTTCCCGTTTATGCGGCATCGCTCACCACCATCATGGTGCGGCCGATCGTGACGCCGGGTGATTTCATGCATCTGCTCAATCGCAGTCGGTTCTCCGCGTGGCTCATTGGTCCGGGTGCCGGGGCCAATAAAGAGACGCTCGAACGCACTCAGGCCATGCTGGCCACGGGCTGTCCGACGGTGATCGATGCTGATGCGATTACCGTATTCCAGGATGATCCTGGCGTCCTCTATCAGGCCATCATTGGACCGTGCGTGTTGACTCCGCACGACGGTGAATTCAACCGGGTATTCGACTCCACAGGCGACAAGCTGACGCGCAGCCGCGCCGCGGCCAAGCGCAGCGGTGCAGTCATCGTATTGAAAGGTCGCGACACAGTGATTGCTGCGCCCGATGGCGTTGCCATTATTAATACCAATGCGCCCGCCACGTTGGCTACCGCCGGCTCCGGCGACGTGCTCGGCGGCATCATTCTTGGACTAATGGCGCAAGGAATGGCCGCATTTCTGGCCGCCGCGGCGGGCGTGTGGCTGCATGGTGCAGCCGCAACTGAGTTCGGCCCAGGACTATTGGCGGAAGATCTGCCGGATCTTCTGCCGCGCGTGTTTCAACATCTGGCCACAGAGACCATCTGATGAACGCTTTAACCGTTATCCAATCGTCAGCGCACAGCAGCGTTCCACAAGAAGCTGAACTTGTTCATCTGGATCCCGATCTGCTTTGTGAGATGCACGCGCATTGGCGAGCGGCAAACTATATTTCTATTGGACAGGCTTACCTAAAAGCAAACCTGCTGCTAGAAGCGCCGCTGGTAATGGAAAACGTCAAACCTGGCATGTTGTGCCATGGAAGCAACACGGTGGCTTTGAACTTTCTATATGTGCATCTTGATCGGTTGATCAAGGAAAATGATCTCAGCATGATCCTTGTGACAGGCGACAGTGAGTGCGCTGCAGTTATGGCAGCACAGGAGTCGAATACGGAGCGCTTCTCTTCAATTCGTCGCAATCGTGATGGGCTGAAGCCACTGGCTGTGCAGCACGTTCTGCCGCGCAGCGCGTATGGCCTGGTGCCGATATCAGCTCAGGAAATAGTTAGAGATGATGACGCAGGCAACTCGTTATTACATGCCTACGGCGCAGCCTTCGAGAGTCCAGAGTTGATCGTTGCCTGTTTTATTGAAAATGATCAGGTTGAAATCGGCACCCTGGCAGCGGGCTGGCATTACAATAAGTTTCTCGACCCGATGCTTGATGGTGCGGTGCTTCCGATCCTGCATCTAGGAGGCGTCATTGGTCACGGGCAGTCTGCACACAACCCCCATAGCGACGATGAAATAATCGCGACATTGCGCACTGAGGGCTACGAGCCTTCTGTGATTGAATGCAATGATCCAGAACACATGCATGAGGCGCTTGCCGAAGGGCTTGATGCGGTTCTGGCAAGCATTGCGGACATCCAATCATCTGCAAGGAGCGCTGGATCTGCGCAACAGATAGAACGGCCACGTTGGCCGGTACTTATTTTTCATACGCCGGGTGACTGGATCGGGCCGGCGTTCGTGGAAGGATCCTCGAATGTATCGGAGAAGGGGACGTGCCGGGTTCCTGATACTCATTTGACGAGCCCCAATCAGGTTTCGCAGCTTCAAGCATGGATGAAAAGTTATGCGTCGAAAGAATCGTTCGACGAGAGCGGAAATTTTCGCGAGAAGCTCGCATCCTTGGCCACTAAGTATCAGCAAAGCTCGGGCTCTAATTCGCTCGTTGACAATGACAGCCTTTCCTCGCAATCGTCATTGCCAGGCTTGCACCGCTATGCAGTGATGGTGAGAGAGGCCGACGATGTCATGGTGGAGGGACGTCGTGTACTCGCTACGTGTCTGGGTGATATCGAGGCCTTGGGTCGCGATGTCAGCAAGCAGTGTTGCTTTTTTACGCAAGAAACCCTGGAGTCGCGGCTTGTCGCCATTACAGTCGCGTTTGGCAGTAGTGAAGGTAGGCGACGCATATGCGAGGCGACGCCGCGTCCTTTGGCACATGCGCTAAGCCAGCATATTCTCGACGAGTGGTTGACCAGTTACCAAACGACCGGCCGCCTGGAGCTTTTTTCATGCTACGACGCGTTTATTCAAGCGGTAGACGTATTGCTTCAACAGCACATGCTGCTCAAACAGCATATGTACCGGTGGGCATGCGCTGAATCAACGCCATTGCACGAGCTCACATTCGTTCCTGAGCGCGAGCCTGAACGAATTTCGCTTCAGCCGTTGGGTAAAGCTACCGATGGCCGTGTTTCAGCACTCGAACTATTTCATAGCCCGCTTTCAGAGCAATGGGGCTGTTATGTCACTAAGCCACGCGAAAAGGAGACTGTTCCATGCTCGTGTGGCCGCCTCAACAACGAAACGGATTCTGCTAGCGAACCTGTCGTGCGGCAAAGGCAAACTATTGGTGAGTTCAAGGAGGAGGAGTTCACAGATAAGCGCGGGATTCCCCATTGGCATTGGACGTACTGATCCCATGAAAAGCACAGATCAAACCTCGCATGCCGGATCGGTTGTGCTGTCGTTGAACAGCGGATCGTCGTCGCTGAAGTTCGGTGTCTATCGAGTGACTTCGACGCAGACCGAAAGGCTTTTGTCCGGAGAAGCAGAAACGTTGGGGTCCGGAAAAAGTGGTTTTCATGCGAGGGACGCGCAGTGTCGCGAGGTTGCCTCCGAAGAGCAGTCGATCACAACCATGGCTCAAGTGATGCAGCGCATCGGCAAGCTTATCGCGGAAAGCCAACTTCCCGTGCTGGATGCCATAGGTCATCGCATCGTGCACGGTGGACCAAAGCTACGCCAGCCATGTCGTATTGTGCCTGACGTTACCCGCGAACTGGAGAGCGCCGCCAACTTTGCGCCGCTGCACACGCCTGCTTCGCTGGAAGTCATTTCACTTGCTGCGCAAAGTTTCCCCAGCCTTTCCCAGGTTGCCTGTTTTGATACAGGCTTCCACGAGAACATGCCAGAGATCGCTCGCGTTCTTCCGCTTCCGAAGGCCCTGCGTTCACAGGGTATCCAGCGCTATGGTTTCCACGGCCTTTCGTGCGAATCCATCGTGCAACAGCTCGGAGCGGAGTTGCCCGCACGCCTGATTATCGTGCACCTTGGCAACGGCTCCAGTGTCACCGCCGTGAGAAATGGCATATCGATTGATACCAGTATGGGCCTCACTCCCAGCGGTGGTGTGATCATGAGCACGCGCAGCGGTGACCTTGATCCCGGTGTGCTGATCTATCTGATGCGTGAAAAAAAGCTCGATGCTGCGGCGATTGAGGCTCTGGTCGATCAGAAGTCCGGTCTGCTTGGTATTTCCGGCGTCGGTAGCGATATGCGTGGACTGCACGCGGCGGCCACCGCGCAAGCCGATGCGCGTCTAGCCATCGCGATGTTTTGTCGTTCGGTACGCAAGCAGATCGTCGGGATGATGGCCGTGCTCGACGGTGCCGACATGATTGTTTTTACCGGAGGCATCGGTGAAAACGATGCGTCCGTACGCGCCACGATCTGCGCAGACCTCGCGTGGGCTGGCATCGAGCTCAGCGACCCGCGCAACCGAACGCGGAGCAATCCGATCAGCCACCGCGGAGCTCGCTGTAAGGTGCAGGTGCTGCCATCGCAGGAAGATGAGCAGATCGCGCGGCACACTGCTGCGATCGTCATTCAGGAATGCTAGGGAGAACCAAATGTATGCCATGGTTTTGAACAAGATTGGCACGCCACTGGTATGGACCGAGCTTCCGGATCGGCTACCTGGCCCTGGCGAAATACGCGTCAAGGTAACGGCATGCGGTGTTTGCCGTACTGATCTGCACGTAGTCGACGGTGAGCTTGCCGAACCGCAGGTGCCGATTATTCCAGGGCACGAGATTGTCGGGCGCATCGACGCGATCGGGTCCGGCGTCATAGGTTTGACGATGGGTGAGCGAGTCGGCATTGCGTGGCTGGGCCATACCTGTGGTGCGTGTCCGTATTGCATGGAACGGCGTGAGAACCTTTGCGACTATCCGCTGTTTACCGGCTATACCCGAGACGGCGGCTTTGCCACCTCGGCGATTGCCGATGCGGACTATGTATTTCCCCTGGGTGAGGGCGGTAGCGACGAATCACTCGCTCCGCTGTTGTGCGCTGGCCTCATCGGCTGGCGTGCGTTGACGATGGGACGCGCGGGCAAGAGACTCGGCCTGTATGGCTTTGGCGCAGCCGCGCACATCGTGGCGCAAGTTGCCCAGTGGGAGGGACGCTCAGTGTTCGCTTTTACCCGAGCCGGCGATGCAGGTACGCAGGATTTCGCCAGAAGGCTTGGCGTTACATGGGCCGGCGGCTCCGATGAGCCACCTCCGGAGCCACTCGACGTAGCGATCATTTTCGCTACGGCGGGTGACCTCATTCCCGCCGCGCTGAAGGCGGTTCGCAAAGGCGGCCGCGTCGTCTGCGCCGGCATCCACATGAGCGATATCCCCAGCTTCCCCTATGGCCTGCTTTGGGAAGAGCGCGAGCTGATTTCGGTCGCCAATCTCACTCGCCAGGATGGCATCGACTTTCTACGGCTCGCGCCGGAGATCGGCATTGTCACCAGCACGACGGCGTATCCACTCCAGCACGCCAATCAGGCTTTGGCCGATTTGCGGACGGGGCGATTTGATGGAGCTGCCGTGCTCATTCCGTAACACACGGTCCGGACGTTGCCGCGGAGTGCTTTCGGACCTTCGTTAACCCGCCGCAGGGCAACTTGAAAGGATGTGATGTCATGAAAGTTCTCGTCATTGGCGCAGCAGGACGAACCGGGCACGCGGTCGTTGAAAAGGGCCACGTTGCCGGGCATGTGATCACGGCCTTTGTGCGTAAAGCCGAAGAGTACAAGGGGCCGGATGTTCGCGTCGTCGCCGGGGATGCTACTGATCAGGCGAGCGTGGACGCAGCGATGGTCGGGCAAGACGCCGTGATCGACACGATCGGCGGGAAGGCACCCTACCGCAAGACGTCGCTCGAGCGCAGCGTTGCGGGAGCGGTCGTCGCCTCGATGAAGGCGAACGGTGCGAAGCGCATCATCGTCATCAGTGCTTTCGGCGTCGGTACCTCGGCCGACCAGGTGAGCTGGTTCGTGGAGCACGTGATCGTGCCGACGTGGCTGCACGGCTCGACTGAGGACAAAGCGGCGACGGAAGCGATCGTCCGCGCAAGCGGCTTTGACTTCGTCATCGTCCGCCCCGCGATGCTTACCGATGACGCGGCCACCGGGAACGTAAAGGTATTTCAGGGACACGATACTGCCCACAAGATCACCCGATCGGATGTGGCCCAGTTTTGCGTCGATCAGTTGACGAGCGACCAGCACGTCGGCGCCGCGGTGACGATCGCCAACTCGTGATGGGACATCGCACAATGAGTGCCATCGAACTTACAACTCTTGTGCTCGACTGCCTCCGCCCGCGATTCGCGACATGCGGCGATACGGCTTAATCACGACGCATATCGACGGTCTGTGAGTGAAGGGCGAGCAAAATGAGCTTCAGGAACGTTTTAACGTGCGAAGGAAAAGCTGACCAGAAGCGCGATGGCTGCAATGGCCATGACGCCGAACGCAAGCCAGACCAGCGTGCCGGAAATGATGCCGCCCTTCGCTTCGCCAAGAATTTCCGCATTCCCGTTGATTCTGGCGACAAGGAAGAGAAGAGGCACGGCGGCGACTCCGTTGAACACCGCCGTGAGTACAAGCGCTTTCATCGGATTGATGCCAATAAAGTTCAGCAGCAGCCCAACTGCCATCGAAACGATGATGACGCCATAAAAGCCGCGCGCCTGCGCGAACTTTAGTGACAGGCCTTCTTTCCAGTCCAGTGCTTCCGCCAGCGCATAGGCGGCGGAGCCGGCCAATACCGGAATGCCCAACAGTCCGAGTCCAATGACGCCGATGGCGAAAAGGTCGCGTGCGACCTGACCGGAGTTGGGGAACGACCGCACCAGTGGCTCAAGCGCTTTTGCCGCATCCGCCGCTGTATTAATGGTGCGTATTCCGTGACTGAATAACACCGCGCCAGTTGTGATGATGATGAACCACTGGCCGAGTTCGGAGGAGATCATACCTATGGCTGTGTCGATGCGCATATTGCGCAGGAACGTCAGCGGCAGCACTGGTTGCCGTTTATTGCTCAGTGGCAGATCTAGCAGCGTTTCCTCTTCCACTTCCTGAGAGGTCTGCCAGAAAAACATGTACGGTGAGATCGTGGTGCCGAGTACGCCGGTGATAATGAAGAAAAAGCTGAAGGTGAATTCGACATGCGGAATAATCGTGGCTAGAAAAATCTCGTGCCATGGAGCATCAATCATGAATGTGGTTGCCGGATAAGCCAGCAGTGTAAGTGCCAGCCATTTGAGCAACTTGGCATAGACGCGGTAGCTCAGTTGCACTTCCAGTACGATGATCACTAGGGTGGTAAGCAGCGCGAACATCCAGAACGGCGCTTTCACCACCAAGCCGGCGGCGGCTGCTACCGCGCCAATATCTGCACCGATGTTAATGGTGTTGGCCAGCACGACCAATATGACGGCCGATAAGAGCACACGTTGCGAATAATGCTGCCGGATGACACCAGCGAGACCGCGGCCGGTCACCGAGCCGATTCGTGCGCAACACTCCTGCACGGCTAGCAGTAAGGGAATTTGATACAGCGACGTCCAGAGTTGACCGAATCCGAATTGCGCCCCGGTTTGAGAATAGGTGGCGATGCTCGAAGGATCATCGCCGGCGGCGCCCGTAATTAAACCCGGGCCAAGAATTTTCAAGAACCGCGAAACATGCTTTTTCGAGGGAGAACGGACTCTCAACATTCGATGGCGCAAGTTTCGCTGCAGAATAGTCAAGCGATTAAGCCCTCACTGCACGTCGTTGGGCGTGCAGGGCAATTCGATAAATGCAGTTTGAGCTGTTTCGGTTCGGTGTGGCTCGGTCGCGGATCGGCTTGGCAAAGCCGCCGGTGATGTCGGAAGACCTGTTTCAAGTGATGCTAAAGCGACGAAATACTGGAATCTTGAGCAGCCCAAGCAACGCTGAAAAAAAGATGGCGGCTAGAAAGGTGCCCAGAACTACACCTACCGGTAAGCGGGTCATGGCCGATCCGGTCACCGCAAGCGTGGCCGCGATCAGCAGGTCAGCCACCGAGCAGACCATCAGCCAAATGCTGGGAGGCGAGCCCCATAAGCGCTGACGATCACGGATCGCATAAAGCGTCGCCTGTCCTCCGAAAACGAGGACGATGAAGCAGAGGCTGCGTAACGCATCGATACCCAGGTGCAGGACAAATTTTCCGATGCAAATCATGCCCGCATCGAAGATCAGCAGGGCGCAACCTAGAATGATGCCTGCACCGGTCAGTTTGCCGATCTGCCAGACGTTGGGCTTGGCTGAAGCGCGCACGTTGTCGGTGGTCAGCGACATGGCAAGAAAGTCGCCAGTGATCATGATGATGACCATCAACAGCGGCGTGAGGATGGCCTGGCCAGTCACGATTAAGCCGAAGACAAGAAATAGGATGGAAACGATTTTCTTGACGACTGAATTCATCGTGTAGGTCAGTATGCGTTGAAACGTGATACGCCCTTCTTTTACGGCGGCGACGATGCCCGTTAGCCCGGGCTTGGTGAGCACCATGCCAGCGGCAGCCTTGGCCACATCGGTTGCGCTGGAGACTGCGATACCCATCTGCGCCTGGCGCAATGCAGGAGCGTCGTTCGCGCCGTCTCCGCACATACCGACCGTGTGGCCGCCGTCCTGAAAAGCTTTTACGAGCTTGTATTTTTCTTCGGGCAATACGCCGGCAAATATGGCGAACTGCATGGGATCAATGCGCGCCTGTATGGGACCCGGTGGATACGTTGCGCCGTCAATTTTCACTGCTTGCGCGACGATCGCCGCGGTCGCCGCCGCGTCGCCTGTGACCATGATCACGCGCACGCCGAGATCATGCAGTTCGCCGATCAATTCAGCCGTGTCAGCGCGCGGCTGATCGCTGAGTGCAATAAGCCCCACCATGGTGAGTGCCTTTGGCGCGCCTGCAGCAACAGCCAAAACGCGAAAACCCTGATCTTCCAGCGTAGTTGCAACGGACATGGCTCTGGCCGGGCACGCGGCAATAGCGCTGATGACAGCAAAGGCTCCCTTCACTATGCGCAGCGGTTGACCGGTGTTATCGGTAGCACTTGCCTCCGACATCTTGGTTGCCGGATCAAACGGCAGGAAAGTCAGCACGCGCGGCGGGTCATCGATCGTGTGGCTGGAAGCTGCTTGGCGAATGGCTCCGTCAACCGGATCCTGGCCCCCATCGGAGCTGGCCAGCGCGGCCAACATGAGCACGTGTGCTTCGTCGAAGCCTGCGAGCTGCATCACGTGCGTAACACTCAGTTCGTTGCAGGTGAGCGTGCCTGTCTTGTCAACGCAAAGCACATCGACGGTGGCCGCCTCATCGACGGCCGAAAGGCGAGTAGGTAGCACGTTGAGCTTTGCGAGTGCTCGCGCACCCAGTGCAGCAGCGAGGGTAAATGTCGCGGGTAGCGCAACCGGTATCGATGCCAGAACAGCGACGAGAACAAGCGGGATGATATTTGCCGGCGGCATCCCAAGCAGGTAGGCGTAGCCGATCAACACAATGACAACGAGACCGTTGAACAAAGAAAGATTGCGCACGATTTGCACGACCGTCTTTTGCTCGGTGCCGGTGACATGAGCTGTCGCCACCAGTTCGGCGGTGCGGCCAAATTTGGTGCGGATGCCCGTCGCTGTGGTTTCTCCAATGGCCTCGCCACGACGAACCAAAGCACCCGCATAGACGTGCACGCCGGTCACTGCTTCAACTGGCACAGACTCACCCGTGAGCATGGACTGGTCGACCAGGACATTACCGCTGGTAAGGCATATGTCGGCCGCCACTACGCTGCCTAGCGATAGCTTGACGATATCACCTGGAACCAAGCCAACTGCGGGAATTGTTCTCCACGCCTGGTCCCGTCGAACCAATGCATTCATGGCCAGTTGTGACCTCAATGCGGCTAGCGTCCCCTGAGCACGACTTTCCTGGAATAGACCCAGGGCTGCATTGAAAATGACGAGGCCGGCAATAATGATTGCCTCTGGATAGCTGCGCATGAGGAGTTCGAGCAGAGCGGCTGCCTCCAGCATCCATGGCACGGGCGACCAAAGCTTGGTTAACGCCATCCGCCAAGGATTGATCGCTTGGTCAGGCATCGCATTGGGACCGGTTTTGAGCAGCCGCTTGGCCGCTTCATCACTCGACAAGCCAGCCGCCGGATCAATAGGGGTGGGTATGGATCCACTGGTCGATGCGGTGTCGAGAGCAGTGCCGCGCATCGTGTTCACTCACAACTCCTGATCGAAACGGCAAAGCGGAAACCGTACCTTGCAAATATCGTTCTTCAAGGCCTACCACGATAGACTCGGAAACTACCTAGTCTTTAGCCATATCGACTACGAGGTAAATGGCATTACCTCTGAGCTGTTGTTGGCGGGCGTTAGTTAATTCTGATCCGGGCTGTTCAGGTGTTTGTATCGGCGTGTTGCGCGCCGCAACTAATCAGGTGAAAGTCGCCTTTCGAAAATTACAGGCGTGATATGTCATTCCGACCAATCCCGTGAGCACGGCTGGGACGAGCAGCGTTGCTTCGTGCAGAAGCGGATACAGAATGCCGCCGCCGATGCTGCCGATGAAAAATGCTGAGGTGAGCATCAGGCAAAGTCGAAGACGCACGGGATCGTAACTCTTGCCGCGCGTCATCAAGCCAAGGGCAATGCCGATGTCGGTCAATGAACCGGAGACATGCGTTGTACGCAATACCGCTCCTGAGTACGAACTGGCCATGCCGTTTTGCAGCCCGCAGGCCATAGAGGCGAGGTACAGGCCTGCGGCGTTGTGAATGTGCAATAAGGGAACAGCGGCAAACAGAAGAATCGACTCGACGCCCAATGCCAGACCGTAGGGGCGACCCAGCTTCAACACACGATCACCGATCATGAATCCGCTGAGCATGGAGCCGATCACAAACGCGGCGATAACCGACGCCCAGTGCAGGATCTCACTGCCATTTCCGCCGGCCAGGGAAATGCCGAGCAGGGTGGTCGTTCCGGTCAGATGGCTAATCGCTTCGTGGCGAAAACCCATGTAGCCGACTACGTTGATGACGCCAGCGATCGCCGCAAGCAGGCTGCCACCGACCCAGGCCCAACGTGGTAGTTGCCGGTGCATCTATCGAATTCGCGCGTGGCTATTCAATGCGGTCAATTAAGCCAGCGTGTCATTTGGATCAACGGCTTTGAAATATCATGCGACTTGATCAGCTCAACTCATCCGGCAGCAAATAGTCATCGCGAAGTCGATTGGCTTCATCGTTGGCATGCACCTCGAACCACATGGCGTTGAGGATGGCGAAGGCGCAGGCCAGGCCAAGTCCGAGTATCCAGGCGAAATACCACATGGTGTTCAATCTCCGGTGATGGGGTGAATGGGAGCAACGTTCAATAGCCGCTGTGCGCCGCACGGATCTGCGCTAGCGTGACGCGGCCGCGCATCACCCGATACACCCAGCTGGTGTAAATAATGATGATCGGCAGAAATAACGCTGTCGCAAACACCATCAACGATAGCGTGCCGCGACTAGACGAGGCATCCCATACGGTGAGGCTGGAGCGCGGGTCGAGGCTGGACGGCAGCAGAAACGGAAACAGCGCGAAGCCGGCCGAAGCGATGGTGCTGCCGACCATCAGGCTGCTGGCGATGAAGCCGGCCACGCTGCGCCGGCCAACCAGCAGCTGCACGCCGATGGCCGATACAAATGCCAGCGCCGGGGCGATCCAGAACAACGGATACTGCAGATAGCTGGCGAACCATGTGCCGCCGAGCGCAACCTGCTTGAACAGCGGATTGGAAACGCCGTCGGTGACCGCGGCACCGCTGATCGCATAACCGGGAATGCGGTAGCCCAGCCAGATGCCGGCCGCGACGTAAAGCACCGCGTAGACCAGGGTCAGCCAGCGGGCCATTTTCACCGCACGCGCTGCGACCACTTCATCGGCTTTCAACGCAGCCCAGCAGGCGCCGTGGGCGAGCAGCATGCTCAGAGAGACCAGTCCGGCCAGCAGGGCGAATGGATGCAGCAGATCGAACAAGCCTCCCTGCCACGTCATGCGAAGGTCGTCGTCGAAGCGAAATGGCAGGCCGAGAAACAGGTTGCCGAAGGCCACGCCGGAAATCAGCACCACCACCACCCCTGATGCCACCAGCACCCAGTCCCACAGGCTGACCCAGCGCGCGTTGTGGACCTTGCCACGAAAATTGAAGCCAACCGGTCGCAGGATAAAGGCTAGAAGGACCAGAAAAATCGCCAGATACATGCCGGAAAACGACACCGCATAAAGCATAGGCCACGCGGCGAAGGTGGCGCCGCCGGCGAGGACGAACCAGGTCTGGTTGCCTTCCCAGGTTGGCTCGATGCTTTCGATCAGCACCGAACGTTCCTCGTTGTTGCGGCCGAGTACTTTCAGCAGGCCGGCAACGCCGAAATCGAAGCCGTCCATGATGGCAAAACCGATGAACAGCGTGCCGAGGAGAGCCCACCAAATCACGCGTAACGTGGCGTATTCGAACATGACGTGATCCTCAGTGACTGGCGTGGGCGACGGTGGGGTTGTACGGCCAGATGCCCAGGCCATCGGGTCCCTTGCGGGTAAATTTCAGCATCAGCCACACGTCGACGATCGCCAGTGCGGTATAGAACAATACGAACCCGCCGATCGACGTAAGCACCTGTCCCGAACTCACCGACGACACACCCAGCGCGGTGGGCAGTACGCCTTCAATCGCCCATGGCTGCCGCCCGTACTCGGCCACGATCCAGCCCGCCTCGATGGCGATCCACGGCAGCGGCAGACTCCACAGTGCGACCTTCAAAAACCAGCGATGCGTGGTCAGCTGGCGCTTACTAGCCTTCCAGAAGGCGAAGGCGAAGAGGAGGATGAAGTAGATACCGCAGGCGACCATGATGCGGAAGGCCCAGAACAGCACCGGCACGTTCGGAATCGTGCTGTCGGCCGCCTTCTGGATATCCGCCGGCGTGGCTTTGCGCGGATCGTCGACGTAGCGCTTGAGCAGCAGGGCGTAGCCCATGTCTTGATCATGCGCAGCCAGCGTGGCCTGCGCCTGCACGTTGGTCTTGTCCTGCCGTAGTAGCAGCATCGCGTCGTACGCCTTCACTCCTTCGCCAATACGGCCCTTGGCGGTATCGACCAACTCTGCAATGCCGGGCATGGTTTCGTCGGTGGAATGCGTGCCGATCAGCCCCATGGCCCATGGAATCTTGACCGCCATATGCGTGGTGCGCTCACGTACATCGGGCAAGCCGAACAAGGTGAACGGGGCAGGCGCCGGCTCGGTGTGCCACATCGCCTCGATCGCGGCGAGTTTCATTTTCTGGTTCTGCGACACGGTGTAGCCAGAGGTATCGCCAAGCACGACGACCGAAAGCGCTGCGGCGAGGCCGAAGCTAGCCGCCACCGTTATCGAGCGCTTGGCAAGATCCACGTTGCGCCCACGAAGCAGATACCACGCGCTGATGGACAGCACGAACATCGAGCCCAGTACATAACCACCGCTCACCGTGTGGACGAACTTCGCCTGCGCGACCGGGTTGAACACCACGTCACTGAACGAGGTGACTTCCATGCGCATGGTCTGCGGGTTGAACGCCGCGCCGACTGGATGCTGCATCCACGCGTTGGCAATCAGGATCCATACTGCCGACAGGCTGGTGGCGAGCGCGAGAAAACAGGTCACGAGCAGATGCTTGACCCGCGAGATGCGATCCCAGCCCACGAAGAACACGCCGACCAGTGTGGCTTCAAGAAAGAAGGCCATCATGCCCTCGATCGCTAGCGGCGCCCCGAAGATGTCGCCGACGTAATGCGAGTAGTACGCCCAGTTCATGCCGAACTGGAATTCCATAGTGACACCGGTCGCCACACCCATGGCGAAGTTGATGCCGAAAAGCACGCCCCAGAACTGCACCATGCGCTTCCATACCTCGCGCCCAGTCATCACGTAGACTGCCTCCATCACGGAAAGCATCCACACCAGACCCAGCGTCAGCGGCACAAACAGAAAGTGGTACAACGCGGTCATCGCAAATTGAAGGCGCGACAGCGTGACGACATCGGTATCGATGATCATGGATGCGTTTCCGGATGAGCTGAGGAGGGCGCCAGCCGACGCGCGATCGCATCGGCGCTAGCGTCGGGTTTGGGGTGAGGTGCGAAAAGCAGCCACCAGATCAGCATTAGGAAAGCGAGTTTGGCGAGAATCACCAAGGCAAGTTCGACAGTTAGTCGACGCAGAGGACGGCGGCCAATTTTTCCAGCGTTTTTCGTTCTGTCCCGCTTCGATATAAATGAGCGCTTATCAGCAAAGTGATCGACGCGGCCGGACACTCGTGTGGGGCGTGCTGCCATGAAATCGGCCCCTGTTGGTGAAATGCGATCCATCAGTTTCACTGGATTGATTGCGGTCCGCTGTCGTGTTTCATGAGACATGGGCGGTTCCGACCGAGAAAAGTGGAGGAGAGGCTGCTGTTTAGGGCATCGGGAGCTCGCCGCGTGACCCAGTGCCTCCGGTTTGCCCACGGTAACGACGCGCGACCACGACCGGCAGCCTCGGAAACTACCTAGGCCGGTCTATGTCAGTTAGAAAGCGCGAGTCAACTGTTCAGGCGACGACTTATTGGCTGGTGTTAGAGCCGGAACCGGTTTGTCGATAGCCTTGAGCAGCGCGGCATCGTGACCGTATACGTCCGTCTTGAAGGTGACACGGCCATCGTCGGTCAGATCGACGGTCCAATAGGCCAGTAGCAGCGGCACCTTAGTCGGCAGGGTGACGTTTTCCGTCGTAGTTGTTTGCAATTTCGCGGCGATCGCGGACGCGCTCCATTTCGCCGGATCATTGAAAAGCAGTTGCACCAGCTGCAGCGGATTCTCGACGCGGATGCAGCCGGAGCTGGTGGCGCGCTGTTCGGTACTGAACAGGTCCTTATGTGGCGTGTCGTGCAGGTAGACGGCGTAGGGATTGGGAAAACGGATCACCACGCGACCGAGCGAATTGTCCGGCCCCGAATCCTGTCGCAGCAGGATGCCGCGCGGTGACTTCCAGTCGACGCTGGAGGCGGGTATCACTTCCCCTTTCGCGTTAAGCACGCGAATGCGATTCGCGGCGAGGTACCCGGAGTTCTTCCGAATTTTTGGCAGGATGTCCTTAGCAAAAATCGTCGGTGGCACCGTCCAGGTGGGATTAAAGGTGATGTAAGTGATCTGCGCCTGGAAAATCGGTGTGCTACGAAACGGCTTGCCGACCTGAACTCTTGAACGCCAGAGGCGCTGGCCGTCCCGGTAGTAGCTGACCTTGTAGCCTGCGATGTCCACGACCACGAATGTGCCCTGGAGCGAGTGTAGCAACCAGCGCGCGCGCTCCAGATTGATGCGCACTTGGTCGATGCGCTCAGCAATCGGCACGTTCAGTGCCGCTAGCGTAGCTTTGCCAATATGTCCATTGACGGGAAGATATTGCTCGGTCTGAAATTGTTTTACTGCCGCCTGCAGCGCGCCGTCGTAGGTATCCCCTGCTGCCAGTGTAGGGGCGAGATAGCCGCCGGCAATTAATCGTGCGCGAAGCTCCAGAACACGAGGATCGTGCATGCCGGGGGTCAGAGTTGCACCCGTTGGAATGGATGGCCAGCCACCATTTTTTTCGATACCTCGCAACTTCGCTAGCCCATCCCGAAGTTTTCCGTAGATGACATTCTGCGGCGGGGCTAGCTGAAACGCCTGGTTCACGCGGTGCGTGTTCACTGCATCGACGATGAGTGTCAGATCCTGTTCTGGATCTATCGTTGCCGGATCGAAATTCCACTGTTTGTCGAGCTGTTTCGGATCGACCTTGCCGCGCCTGAGCTGCAACAGGGCTGTGATATAGGCGTGCGTAGCGGCAATATCGAATTGCGCACGCTGCGCCGTGGTCGGGGTAGAACCCAACAGCACTCGCTCGGCTTTGGCGAGTTCATCGACGTCATAATCGGCTGGATTCAGTCCATCAAGTACGGTTGCCTCAAGGCCGGCCAGCAGCTGCTTCGTATTCTCGGTATCGTTCCATGCGGGCGCGTAATGTCGCCTTGCGTAAAAATCCGCTTCGGCGACATCGGCATTGATGGGACGCAAGAAAGCTTCCCTGGAAGAGGTCCTGGGAGGTGCTGCAGCGCTCGAAATCAAAAGATCCTGTTGAATTCGCTGTGCAACAGAATCGGCAAGTATTTGACCGGTCGAGGCGCTTGCATCCGGTTTTGCAGCTGTTTGATTAGTTTGCGCCGACGCGTTGGTACCGATCGCCGTCGAGGCTACGGCGCAGCAGAGTGCGGAAAGAATGGTGCGGTTCCGCATGGTTATTTCCTTTAGAGATTGCGTCATATGGGCTTTCCCGCCCATCGACCGGAATGCTTACGCGGCTGATGCTAGGCTCGGCCATCCTTGTAGCGGCAAATCGACATGTCTATATCGCGTTTTGCCGTCGCCATCGTGATGACGCTTTTATTCGGCTTTAGCATCGCTACGTCAGCATGCGCCGAATCGCTGGAGAGCGCACTGATCAAAGCCGCCCCCGGCGCCGATCCAAAAGTGATCGATTTGGCGGTGCAGGCATCGCGTTGCACGGTGACGCACGGCATGTCACCGGCCAGTCGTCTCGCGGTGATCGACTATTCGCGGCCATCCACCGAGCAGCGCCTTTGGGTATTTGACCTGGACAACCGCACGCTGCTTTTCAACGAGCTGGTTGCGCATGGTCGCAACAGTGGAGACAACGTGGCCACGCGTTTTTCGAACGCGGATGAAAGCCTGTCCAGCAGCATCGGCCTGTATCGCACGATGAGTTCATATAGCGGACACAACGGATACTCGTTGCGGATGCAGGGGCTCGAGCCCGGTTTCAATGACCATGCCATGGAACGCGCGATCGTCATTCACGGTGCGGCATACGTCAGTGCCGACATGGCGAAGCAGCATGGTCGCATCGGACGCAGCTGGGGTTGTCCCGCCGTGCGCACCGCCGTTGCGCACAAGTTGATCGATACGCTGAAGGATGGGCAGTTAGTCTTTTCCTACTATCCCGACCAGCACTGGCTTGGCTCGTCGTCGTATCTGAATTGCGGCGAGTCAACCGTGGCGCAAACTGCAAAGGCAATATAGTGATCTGACTTTGGCTTGGGCGTTTCGGAACATGGTTGATCCTATTCTCCGGCCGAGTTAAGCCAATAAGAGTTTCAATTTACTTGTAGCCTTCAAATGGAAGCACTCTTGCTTTTATAAACTCGCCTTATCGTGCGTAACGGGCAGTCTCGCAAAAGCGTGTCTCCATGAATGTATCTGATCTGCTTGCAACGATGAGCGAGCGGCGCTCGTTGGCGGTCGCGGGCATGAGCGCCAGCGCATATCGCTATGCCACGCGCCCGGATCGTAATGTTGAACTCCGGCAACGGATCCTGACTCTGGCGCAACGGCACAAGCGCTACGGCGTCGGCATGATCCATCTGAAGCTTCAGCAGGCGGGGTTGCTCGTGAACTACAAGCGCGTGGAACGGCTGTATCAGGAAGCGAAGCTGCAGGTGCGTCGACGCAAGCGGAAGAAGGTGCCCGTTACCGAGCGGCAACCGTTAGCTCGACCCACCACAGCCAACGAGGTCTGGTCGATCGACTTCGTCTTCGATCGCACGGCCGAGGGCCGCGTCCTCAAGTGCTTGACGGTCGTTGATGACGCTACCCATGAGGTGGTCGTTATCGAGGTCGAGCGGGCAATCTCCGGCATGGCCGTGACGCGTGTGATGGATCGACTGGCACTCAGTCGCGGCCTGCCTCGGGTGATTCGCAGCGATAACGGCAAGGAGTTCTGCGGGAAAGCGATGGTCATCTGGGCGCATGCGCGTGGTGTGCAGTTGCGCCTGATCGAACCAGGCAAGCCGAATCAGAACGCATATATCGAATCGTTCAATGGCCGTCTGCGCGACGAATGCCTCAACGAGCACTAGTTTCCCAGCCTGTTGCACGCACGCGCCGAGATCGAACCCTGGCGGCGCGAATACAACGAAGAGCGACCGAAGAGAGCGCTGGGTGGCCTCACACCTGCTGCCTATGCGAAACAGTTAAAGTAACACCGGACTCTAAACCGGCCCGCTACTCAAAGCGGGGGGCGTCGCCTCTTCGAGACAATCTGGCTCTAGGAAATGTATGTCTGAAATATGAAGAATTAGCATCAGCTCTCTGAGTATCCTGAGATGTTAAGGCGGTCGCTAGCTAGTCCATCAGGCCATCCTTGAGGGTTAAGCCCGGGATGGATTTTAAAAACATGGCGGATCTGGCTTAATTAAGTTTTTTTAGGACTACTCTTTTCGGGCCACATCACAATCGACATGAGGGAATCTATTTCCTCTTCGCCCTCAAAACCAAGCCCGATCAAGGTGTTCATGAGGTGGCCTCGAGAAAGCGTATCTCGTTCACGGTTGCTTAGCTTTTTTAATTAGCGTGTCCACCAGTCAGCAGCGGCCAGGAGAAAGGCCAGCGGCTCGCTAACGAAGGGCTCTAGCCTCTCGGGTGCGTAATCTTTATCCAGGTTTAGGCGAGCTAAGGCACCACGACTAAAATGTTTCTTGGCACCCTTTTTACCAGCACCTTTTTTGTATTTGGGATTAATAAGCTTTGCTGCGTGCCTAGCAATTGTTTTGCCATAAAGCTCGCCAAACTCCGCGTTTATCCATTCCTCAACCAGCGCGGAGTCGAAACTTTTAGCACGTTTTTTTATGCAGAACTTTTTGGCGGCGCGATACAAGTGATAGACGCCCACAGAACGGTCTCTCAGATCATGTAGATCACCGCGGCTAGATATTCCTAAATTATCGAGGAGTGTCAGCGCATGTTGGTCCAGGTACACCTCCGATTCCGAAAATTGAATCCGTTGTTCAGGGGAATTAGACCATTGAACGAAACCCATAGAAGTTTCTTCGGTCAAACAGAGACCTAACGGGCGCGAGAACTGCCACGGAACCATCCACCCACTCCGACGCAGCTTCCTCGAGGGGTGGGGTGCAAGGCCAGTAAGGAATAGGCTGTCAGAAAGATACAGAGGCCTATTCAGCACGTCGGTGCGATCCCTGTTTAGCTTAAGAAATGCTAGCTCAGGATAGGGAATGCCTTGTCCCAGCGAAAAGGCTATGGTGTGAAGGGAGTGAGTCGTGATGATGGGACGATAACGGAGGCTATCTTCTGTCATCACCATCTCGGCGTCCAAGCCGGCGAAAGCCACCTTTCCCTTGGGGACTGCAATGTAGAGATCGATTGCTCTCGCGAAGGCTTGTTCTAGGAGAAAGTCACGGTCTTGGGCCGGTCGTGGCGATTTTGGGGTTTCCCCAAATAGCGGCACTAGTCGGACAGCTCCTTGTCTATTATCGGCGCTCATCAATTTCTAAATTTTAGTCACACGTAACAAAGTTCGCCCAAGCCTGCATCATTGGTCGCCTCAGCTCAAGCAGGTCGGTTCGGTGATAGGCCGCTTCTACTTTGTTCTGGACGGTGTGAGCCAGTGCTCGTTCTGCCAAGTCACGTGGATAGCTATTTTCGCTACACCAATCGCGGAAGCTGGACCTAAAGCCGTGAGCTGTTGCGACGCGCCCACTAACATCACTAGCAATTTCGTGGTGCCGTAGGAATGCTGTTAAAGCCATGTCAGATAGCTGGGTCTGATCGCGTACCGAAGGAAACACAAAGAGCTCGTGGAGCCCGAGCTGATCTTCGAGCAGCGCAAGCACCTGTTTGGATAACGGGACGCGATGGACCTGCTTTGACTTCATCCTGTCGGCAGGCAGCGTCCAAGTAGCCGAGTTGAAGTCGATTTCCGACCACTTCACGCCTCGCGCCTCGCCTGATCGAGCCGCGGTTAAAATCAAAAATGCCATGACTTTTTGTGAGACGTCGAGGCGATCCTTCTGGCGGAGATGCTCGGCGAAGAAGGTCGGAACATTCAGCCATGGCATCGCAGGTTGATGTTGGGTGCGGAGCGCTTTTCCGGGCTGCTGTGGCAGAAGGTGGTGGACGACGTCGACAGGGTTGGATTGACAGTAAGCGTGAGCCCACCCCCAAGCCATTACAGCATGGAGACGTTGCTTAACTCTCCCTGCGGTCTCTGCTTTGCTCAACCAAAACGGGCGAAGGACATCGGCGATGTGCCGAGGCTGAATTTCATCAAGGGGCATAGCGCCAATTAACGGAAACGCATACTCGGTGACAGTATTAATCCATTGCTGCGCGTGCTTCGCGTTTTTCCAGCCGGGTGCTAATTCTCTGTGCAGGATTTCCGCAGCTTCGCGGAGCGTGGGGATACCTGGCTCAGCAGCATCATTTGCTTTGCTATCAAGCGGGTCCAATCCACGGGCGATCTGATCGCGCATAAGTCGAGCTTGATTGGCTACTTCGGCGATACCTATCGACGGATAAGTGCCTAACCCAGCGTTGCGGCGCTTCTTAGTGACAGGGCTGACAAAGCGAAGTACCCACTTGCCATGCCCCCTGTGGTTCGAAGAGGGGTGTAGTGCCAAGCCGGTAACTCCGCCGTGCGGGATGGGCGCGCCTCCCGGTTTCACGTTTCTTGCTTTCGTATCTGTCAGCAATGGCACAACGGTTTCTCACCCCTTTGTCAGTGTGCCATTTAGTATGCCATCTGCGCTTGGTATAGGTTAAGTACCGTTGTGATTCCTTGAGTGATATATTTCATATAGGTTTGATTTAAAAGTACATTTATTAGTGCATTTGGACTTATTTGGATTTTATTGGGAAAGTCGCAGGCGGCCACTCTCTCCGCCATCTACCCGTAGTTCCAAGGGCTAAATGGACGTTAGTCAAATAAACCCGCCTATCAGATTGCCTTGATGTTGGTTAAGAGTCTGGGGTTTTACCGGGAGCTTGCGAACCTACCCGACCTCGCTGTTGTTCTCTTCCCGGTGCCCACGGCGCAATTCCGCGTCGGGGCGAAAACACATGGGCATTCTTCGCGACAACAAAGGCAACTACCGACTGACCGTCAAGACCACTGAGCAGGATGTGCTGGCAGCAGCCGAAGGCATCCTTCAGGCCAAGCTCGAACTCCAAGCAGCATCACCAACCACAGCGATGTGGCGGACTTTCTCCGGATGCGACTTGGCGGGTTGATGCACGAACAGTTCATAGCGGTGTGACTTGACAACAGACATAGAATTTTTGCCACTGAAAAGCTGGCCAGCGGCACCATCGACGGCGCCATGATCCACTCCAGAGAAGACGTCCGCGCCGCTTTGAGCATCAACGCAGCCGCGGTGATCTTTTCCCACAATCATCCCAGCAGCATCACCGAACCCAGTGCGGCAGATCGGGAGATCACTCGGCAACTGAAAGATGCCTTACAGCTGATCGGCGTGCGGGTCCTCGACCATGTGGTGGTGGGCGCCGGTTCGCCGGTGAGCATGACGGCGCGGGGGCTGATGTAAGCCCCGCTTTACCCAATCATCTGGCCACGTTACTCAGTGCCATTTCTCGACAAGCGAAGCATCAATAACCATAGTCGTTGGCGCTTCAGCGCTGCATGGTTGGGTTTTGCGGTGTCTGTTGCTGCGTGTTTTGCTGCGTCACCTGCTGTTGGGCCGCCTGCTGAGTTTGCGTTTGTTGCATCTGCGACCACTGCAATGTGCTGTGTTCGACTGGTGTGTTGACGGCTTGGACCGTCTCCACGCCCGCATATTGCTTGAAGGGCGTATTGCCGTGGCCCTGAACCGCGAAAATTTTACTGGCGTCCTCACTCAACACCGCACGGTCAATTTGAGTCAGCCCATCTTTTCTCGCGGCGACGGTCAACGCGGCAGAGATGTTGTCGGAGTGGGGGCCTGAGGGGCGCCCCTGTTCGGCGTCCAGTTTGCCCACGGCCGTGCGGGCTTGTTGATAGAGCGCGTGATCGGGGTGGTTGGCGTCTGACAATTTCGTGGGCGTGGCCGTGGGCGCTTGTTCGCTCTGTTTCTGGATGGCGTCCAAGGTCTTGGTCCCGACTTTTCCGTCCACCGTCAATCCATGGTTCGCTTGGAATTTTTCGACAGCGGCTTTGGTGCCTGGACCGAAGTTTTTATCAGCGACCAAGTCACGGCCGTGGGCATCTTGATAGCCGAGTTTTTTCAAGTTTTCTTGCAGGCTCCCGACGTGGTCACCTTTTGCGCCTTGCTCCAGTGAGGCGCCGTGCGCATGGGATGCACCGTGGTGGTGACCCTCGGGGGCTACTTTCACGGCAAGCGATGGGCCCGGTGGTGTCACCCCATACTTTTTCTGGTGCTCTTCAACAAACGTTTCGATCGCGGGAATGTGGCCCACCACGTCTTTTTTCGAGATGTCGAGACCGCCGGAATTGTGCGCTGGACCGTCGTGGTGATATTTGTAAATGTATTCTTCACCTTGCCCCCGATCGGCCGCCAGCTTCGCGTTGTCTTTATACATCGCGACCAGGACGTCGCTTTGCATCTCCAGGTTGTCCTTGTTGGCGTCGGTGATGCCATACGCGGCCGCTGTCCGATCCACCGTCTGGCCCAAGCCATACGCGCTTGTCGTGCCTGCGGCGGCATCCGGATTGAAGCCGGATTCTTTTCGCGCGATGGCTAACACGTAAGCCGTTTCGTGTGGCGTCAATCCCGCCTTTTCGGATGAGGCAATGAGGGCATCAATGACGCGAGATTGAACCTCTGGAGAGGCATCACCGACGATGCGCGAGTTGCCCGCCAGTCGTCCCGGTGCGTGGTCAATCGGATCGCTGTAGTGGGTTTGATCTGCCAGCTGGTCATCGCGGTAGGGGAACCCACGGTGCTGGATCATCGAGGTGTAAATTTCATCCGACATCTAACATCTCCTTGTCTTGTCGATGGCGTTTCAGCCGCCCGCTTGCAGGTAGTGATACTTGGTTTTTGGCAAACCGAGCTTCTTGGCCAAGGTGGTAAATTCTTTGTTGTTGGGATACTTGTTGTCATCCGTGCCGCGGGTCTCATCAATGAGAATGGCGGGATCGTTGTGCGTGAGCAGCGTGCCTTTAGTGTCATACAAGGCAACCCACTCGCAATACTCACAACCGCGCGGAAGTTCGCCGTATTCCACCTTCACGTAGGGTGTTTGGTCGATCGCTTTCGCACACGCCAGGCCCACGGCCGTGTACTGCTTTTCCAAGCCCTTGGGTTTTTCCAGTGGCACGGTTTTACCGTCGGCCGTCTTGAGATTGAGGGTGGTTTGCGTGCAATCACGGCTCCCTGCTTTGCACTGGAGGGTCGCTGTGGTGGCGCCACATGTTTCGGAGATGGGTGTGTAGTCGGCCGCGTGGGTCTGCTGGGAGATCCCCAAGGCAAAGAGAGCGGTAAGGCTCGATGCGATCAGCGCGGGCGTGAGATGTCCGTTCATTCGATTTCTCCCTTTGAAGATACGCGCCGATGGTAACCAATCTGTCCCCGTCTGGAACGTGAACAAATCGAACATACAACGGGCGCGCCGTAGGCTTACACGGTCTGTCTTGTTGCGCTCTGGCTCAGCATGCTTCAAAGCGTCGTTGTGCTCCCAAGCGAAGCTCTTGGCGTGATCCAGCCGACCCGCCCAAACGCCACTTTTCACGGGGTGGCGTTTTAGTGTGAGGAAGCAACGGAAGATCACACGGGATGCCACCAGATTAGGGCAGGAATGTGTCCGGGTCCGTTTTTTGGTCAGCAGTGTTCCACTGCGGGTGGTTAAGCGTAACGGCCATGTCCGGCCAGCGGACGCACTGGTGATGATGGTTCACCATGCCCTGCATCATTCCGATCCTGGTCGGGTAGTGTTAGACCTGCGGCTGAGCGCTGGTCTATTCGCTCAATTTAAGCTTGCCGAATATCCCATTCATACCCTCAGGGGGAACGCAAACTATCAGACCATGACATGGGTTCCGGAAGTAGTTGATCTTTCCACCCAGAAAGTGGTCAGTAAGCAAGTGGGACATGCGCCCATCTTCTAATGATGTTGCTAATTCGTGTCGCGACCGATGCCTGGTGGGTACGACGTAGGGAACGGGAAGTGAGTGACGGAACAACGCTAAGCCGGATACCGTTTACCGGGTTTAGTGCGCGGAGAGGATCTCTCTCCGCCACTATTAAGAACAAGCCGTTGAAACTCGGTGCGTTGCGTACGTCGTTCGGTCATACCAGCACGACTTGAACGCCTTCGGCGCGCAATGTTTCGACAGCTTCTGCAGCGGCGCTGTTGTCGGTTATCACGATATGCAGGTTCTGCACTGGGGTGATCACCGAGAGGCTGCGCTGTCCGAGTTTGCTGGCATCGAGTACGGCAATCGTTTGGCGCGAGACGCGGATCATCAGCGCGTTCAATGCCGCTTCGAGTGGGTCGGGCGTCGTCACGCCCACCTCGGGATCGAGTCCGTCGACACCAAGAAACAGGCGATCGGCGGAAAGTTTGGCCAGGGCCTGTTCGGCATCGGGGCCGACCAGCGAATACGAGGTCTGTCGCAGCAGGCCGCCGAGCATCATCACGCGGATCTGCGGTAACCCGGACAGTTCCATCGCGATATTCAGTGCGTTGGTGATCACGGTCAGTGATTCAAACTTCATCTGACGGATCTGCCGGGCAATCTCCACCGTGGTCGAGCCGGAATCGAGGATGATGGTTTCGCCATCCTTGATCATGTTTGCCGCGGCGTGGCCGATGCGCAGCTTCTGCTCGTGCCAGCGGGCTTCCTTGATATTGAGCGGGGTGTCGTTTGTCGCGGCCGCTATGGGCAGTGCGCCGCCGTGCGAACGGGCGATGGCCGAATGGCGCGCCAGCATGTCGAGGTCGGTACGGATGGTGACGGCCGAGGTGCCAAAACGCGTTGCCAGTTCATCGACCGTGGCGCGGCCCTGTTGTTCGACCAGTTCGACGATCAGGCGGCGGCGTTCCTCGACCAGCAGGCGGGGCGAGGCAGTAGGAGTTTCGCTCATGGTTCAATATGCAGAAGGCGGGCGGCGTTGTCATGATATACCTTGCGCAACACCGCATCGCCAAGGCCCAGTCCGTAGATGGACCAGCGTCCTTGCGGTGGCGATGGCGCCGGGGCGTAGTCGAAGTATTCGTCTTCGGTTTCCAGAAACCGGTAATAGATTTCGTAGAGCGCATCGCCGAACATCTGTTGCGGTACGTCATCGCCATAAGGTGATGGAACAGCATCGGTGCCGAACAGGATGCGGTCCTGGTAGCGATCGAAAAAACGCCTGGCGTTGCGTGGCTGCCGGCCCAGCTCGCCAATGCGCGCGCTGATGTCGATTACCGTGTTCGGGAAACGATCCAGGCACGCGGCGACCGCCTCCAGGTTTTCCGCGTTGTTGCCCACGTGCAGCAACGCGAACGTTGTCTTCGGGTGGCGTGCTATCAGCCGGTCGCGCGCCGCCAGCAGTTCCGCATTGCTGGGAAAAGCGGGTCCGTAGAACGACCAGTCCGGGTGATGGCTGAGTTCTTCGTAGCGTTCGTTGCTGGCGTCGGTCGGCAGAAAAAAAGCTTCCGGGTCGGAGACGTGCAGAAACACCGGCATGTCATACGCGGCGCAGGCCTCCCACATTGCATCGAAGCGGCGGTCATCCACGGCCACCAGCGGACCCTCATCGATATTTTCCCGCAGGTACAAACCCAGCGTCTTGAGCAGTTTGAGGCCTCGCGCGCCAACGCGTTGCGCGTGCGCAATGGCGTCGCCTTGCAGCTGCGCGTAGTTGGGCTCGGAAAACAAGTCGAACGATGGTTCGGTGAGCGTGAGAAAGCGTCCGGGCGCCACATGGTCGAACGAGCGAATACTCTGCTCGAGGCCCGCGCCAACGCCGCCTGTGAGGTTCACCAACGTGCGAACGCCCTTGCGGTCCATTACCGGCAGCAGATCTTCGGGTTGAGCAAACAGCGTGACTTCCTCGCCCACCGAGATGCCGTTGCGCACGTTGCTCGACCAGGTCAGGTGCGTATGCATGTCGATCACCGGAAAGCGCGGGCGCTCGACCCGCGTCGCCGGTACATGCAGCATGCTGCGCGGCTGGAAGTTCCGCAGAAGCAGCCCGCTCTCACCGCCCGCGGTACTGAGCGGGTTCTTGCTGCTCTCTATCCGTACGGTGCCGGCACCTGTCGGTGGCGAGCAGCACAGGCAACCGGCCTGCGTCACATGGCAGCCGAGGGTTGCACGCGGCTCGCGTTGTCGCGACCAGCTATGGCTTCGGATCATGCGATCACCTCATCAATCGATTGGCCACGTGGTACTCGGTTGGTCCAGACATTCAGCGCGGATACCTTGCCATGATGTCGTGCACGGCACGGGTCAGTGCAAGCGCCTGATCGAACGGGCGCAGCCACATATTGCGTCCAAACATCACGCCGGTAGCGCCGGACTGCAGATAGAACTCGACCTTGCGCAGTACTGCTTCGTCGTCGTCGTTTTTTTCGCCGCCCGAAAACAGCACCATGGTACGGCCAGCCGAACGCACGACGCGCGCGCTGCGGGTCGCGGCATCTTCCTGCAGCTGACTGTAAGGCGCTGGCACGTTGGCGGTGCTGTCGTTGGGTTCGTGCAGCTTGACGATGTCGGCACCCATTTCGAGCGCGACCCGCGCGGCGTAATCCTGCGCATACAACGTGTTGGTGCCGCCCTTGGCATTCACCGCCGCGCCGCGGGGATACGACCACATGACCAGCGGCATGCCGTAGCGCTCGCAATCTTGGCGCACCTTTTCGAACTGGCGAATTTCGTCATGCTGGCGGGCCGAGCCCACGTACAAGGTGTAACCCACGGCGTCAGCGCCCAGTCGCACGGCGTCTTCGACCGAGGCGAACAGCGGCGAGGTGGCTTCGGCATCGCTGGGAATATTGGTTTTGCCGTTGAGCTTGAGAATCAGCGGAATCTGCCCGCAATAGTCACCCATGTATTTCTCGGCGAGGCCAACTCCCAGCGCGATGGCAGAGAAATTTCCTTCGACCGCAAGCCGGAACTGATACTCGGGATCGACCGCCGGCGGATGCGGAAAGAAATCTGTCGGCCCGTGCTCTAGGCCCTGATCCAGCGGCAGAACCAGCAGGTTGCCGTTACGCGGACCGTGCGCATAAAGAAGCCGCCACAGGCGAGTGCGCTTGCCATGGGATAGTGACAGGCCTGAAATTTTTTGGCCGATGTTCGAAACCGCTTGTAAGTTTTGTTTCATTTCGAATACTCTCGTTTTGGAGATATCTTCTTTCACATTTGATTCTAACCATCAATATGGCAAGTTTAAACAATAAAACGAAAGATGTGACGCATCTGCAGGAATTGTTCGCCGCCTCGTTGGCGGAGCAGCAGGCGCGCGGTTACGCCGATACGCTGCGAGAGATCCTGCAACAGCCGGCCACATGGACCGAGACGGCAAACCTGCTCGCCAATCCGGCGGTGCGCGAAGCGCTGCAAGCGGCGCTGTCGCCGCAACCGGCGCATGTCGTGCTGACCGGGTCGGGTAGCTCCATGTATATCGGCGAGTGCCTGGCTCCGCTGTTGCAACGCGGTATGGGTGTGCCGGTCCAGGCGATTGCCGCCGGCACCTTGCTTACGCACTGGCGCGACGTGCTGCCTCCCGGTGAGGGCTTGCTGATTTCTCTCGCGCGCTCCGGCGACAGTCCCGAGAGTGGTGGTGTGGTGAGTCGCCTTCTGGCCGACGCGCCGGACTACCGCCACCTTGTGATCACCTGCAACGCCGACGGCAAGCTCGCCACCCATTATCGCCACGAACCGCGCGTCACCGTGCTGGTCCTTGACGAGCGCACCAACGACCGCAGCCTGGTGATGACCAGCAGCTTCACCAATTTGCTGCTGGCCGGTATGGGCTTGGCAAAGCAGAACCCGGATGAGGTTTCCTCGGCCGCGGTAAATTCGCTGGCCAATGGTGTTCAAGGTCTGCTCGACGCGCAGACCGATGCGCTGGCAGCGATTGCCGGCGGAGAGTTTTCGTCGGTGCTCTATCTCGGCAGCGGCGGCGCGCTCGGGGCGGCCCACGAGTCGGCGCTCAAAATGCTGGAGATGACGACCGGCGCCGTGGTCACGCGCGCAGAAACCTATCTCGGTCTGCGCCACGGTCCCATGTCCAGCCTTGACGATAAAACGCTGGTGGTCGCGTTCCTGTCGCCGGAGCCGGCCGTTCGCGCCTATGAGTACGATCTGCTACGCGAGCTTTCGCGCAAGCAGCTGGGCATGACTCGCGTGCTGGTAGGTACTGGCATCGCCATCGACGTGCTGGGTCCGAGTGATCTTGCCGTGGAGCTGCCTGATCCGGGTGATAACGACGGCGGCCTCCTGCTGTTGGCTGATGTAGTCGTTGGGCAGCTGCTCGCTTTCTTCCGTTGCCTGCAGCTGGGGCAGAAGCCGGACACGCCATCGCAGGGCGTACTGACGCGCGTGGTCGGGCACTTCCCCCTGCATCGGGATCAGGAGGGCGTGTGAAACGGATCCTGGTCGTTGGCGAAATCAACGTCGATCTGATCTTCAGGGATTGCCGTGCCTTTCCCCAGCCGGGCAGGGAAGTGCTCGCCGAAGACTTTCTGCTGACGCCTGGAAGTTCGTCAATGATCTGCGCCATGGGCCTGGCGCGCCTTGGCAATCCGGTGGCTTTCGTCGGCAAGGTCGGCGGTGATCACTGGGGCGACTATTGTCGGACAGCGCTGCGGGATGCAGGCATTGATACGAACGGTATACAGCGCGACACGGCGCTGCGTACCGGCGTTACCGCTTCGCTCTCCACCGCGCAAGATCGTGCCTTGGTCACTTTCGCTGGAGCGATCGAAGCATTGCACGCCGAGGACGTCAGCGACGAACAGCTGAAGGCCGCCGATCATCTGCATGTGTCTTCTTATTACCTGCAGCGTTCCTTGCGTGTCGGTCTTCGCAGCCTGTTTGTTCGTGCAAAACGACATGGCCTGACCATCTCGCTGGATCCAGGTTTCGATCCGGATGAGCGATGGGGCGACGATTTGATAGATACCTTGAATCAGATCGATGTGTTTCTTCCCAATGACCTGGAGCTGCGCGGTATCACCGACAAAGCATCCGTCGAAGAAGGGTTGCTCGCACTCGCCAATGGCCACACGCGTGCGGTAGTGAAACGCGGCCGCGAGGGAAGCGCCACGCTGGATGGCGATCGCATGATCGAAGTGCCCGCCTATTCGGTGGCCTCAATAGACAGCACTGGCGCAGGCGACTGTTTTGATGCCGGCTTCATCCATGCGTGGCTGCGTCAACAGCCACTGGTCGATTGTCTGCGTTGGGGCAGTGCCTGCGGCAGCATTTCGACGCGCGGTATCGGTGGAACCACCTGCCAGGCGGATGCCGCCGAGGTGCTCGCGTTGATTGAGGCAAATCCGTGATTACGGTGGCCGGTTTCAACACGACGCTCGATCGCTTTGTCGACGTCGATGCCCTGCGTACGGGCGAAGTGAACCGCGCCACCAACGAACGAGAATATCCCGGCGGCAAGGGGCTGCATGTTGCGCAGACCATCGCAGCGCTGGGTGAACGCGTGCAGCTGATCGGCCTGGTCGATGCGGCACATCGCAACATGATTGGCCGGCGCTTGAGCGAACGTGGCGTACTGTTTCATGGCATCGAAATTCCCGGCAGCATGCGTACCTGTCTGGCGCTTCGTGATGCGCAGGGTCGCATTACCGAAATTCTCGGGCAGGGGCCAGAACTGGCAGAAAAATATCGGGCCGCCTTGCTGCGTGCATTCCGCCGCGGCGTCGATGAAAGCGATCTGGTCATCCTGTCCGGCAGTCTGCCACGCGGATTCGCTGCCAATACCTATGCCGAGATGGCGACGCACGTGCGTAAAGCCGGCCGGCGTTGCCTGATCGATGCCAGCGGCGAGTTGCTAAGACATGCGGCGGCTGTGCAGCCGTTTCTGGTCAAGCCCAACCGCGACGAGATATCGGAGCTGCTGGACCAGCCGGTTGTCGATATCGAGGCGGCCATCCAAGCGGCAACGAAATTACATAGCCAGGGTGTGGCGATGCCGGTGGTGACGATGGGCGCGCTCGGTGCTGTTGCGGTCGACGCAAGCGGCGTCTGGCACGCACGGATCGAGCTTGCGCAGATTCACAACACGGTTGGCTCGGGCGACTGCTTGCTCGCCGGCCTGACTGTGGGCATCGCACGAAGCATGAATTTGGAGGAGACCTTGCGCCTGGGCGTCGCCTGCGGCGCCGCCAATGCGCAAGGTGAGGAAACCGGTTTCGTCGAACGGCGGGCGGTAGAGGCGTTGCTCTCCAGGGTTCGGGTGCAGCGCCTGGCTTGACTAAAACAAGGCGGTCAAAAAACGGACCACCAACCGGTCCGACGGAGACGCTTGTGTCGAAATTCTGATGAAGGTGCAAAAAGTTCGTGGGCAGGAGGCGTTTCCACGGGCAACCACAACCGCCTGTCGCAGAGGGGGAGTCATTCTGCACAGGGCGATAACGAACTATCGGAGGGGCATCTCAATGCGTGCTGAAAAGAAGGGTTGTTGTACCGTCGATCGCAAAGGCACGAAGCTGCCGTCCGCCATCGTGCAGGAAAAAATCGCAAGCAGGCCAGGCGTGCGAGGCAACGCGGGTGGCCTCAGGCGAACCATGCTCGCCGTGGGTTTGCTGGTTGCGCTGGGTGCTAACACGGCGCACGCACAGTCGACCACCAGCAACATTTTTGGCCATGTGCCGGTACAGCCGGACGAAACCGTCGTCATTCGCAACAGCACCGGTTTGACCCGTACCGTCAGCGTCGACGGCCAAGGGCGTTACAACGCGACCCAGCTTCCGATCGGCACGTACTCCGTCTCGTTGATGCGCGATGGAAAAGTCGTGCAGGCGCGTGACAACGTGCTGCTGCAGGTTGGCGTGGGCGCCGATATTTCGTTCAGCGACGCCGCGGCGGAAACCGATACCGTGAATGCGAAGCAGCTCTCGGCCGTGAGCGTAACGGCCGACAAGCTGCCGCCAATCGACGTGAAATCGGTGGACTCGCGCACAGTCATCACTGCCGACCAACTGGCCAAGCTGCCGCTGGGGCATAGCGCCGAGTCGGTGGCGCTGCTGGCGCCGGCGACCAACCTCGGCGCGGGCGGTGCGACGAGTACGACTGGCGAACCACTGATCAGCTTCGGCGGTTCGTCGTCCACGGAAAACGCGTACTACCTCAACGGATTCAACACGACCGATCCGAACCTCTCCCAGGGCGGCATCACCTTGCCGTATGGCTCCATCGAGCAAGAGGAGGTCTACACCGGCGGCTACAGCGCGCAGTACGGGCGCAGCGATGGTGGCGTCATCAACATGATCGGCAAGAGCGGTACTAACGAGTGGCATTTCGGCGGTCAGTATCTCTACGAGCCGTCGTCGCTGCGGGCGAACGAAGACAACACTTATTACGAAAATGGCCTGCCGCCGTCGCCCGTGGCCGGCAACCTGTACGACCCGAGAAAACAGAACAGCACTTGGTCATCCGTTTACGACTTCTACGTGGGCGGCCCGTTGATCAAGGATCGGTTGTTTCTCTTCGCCTCGGCAGAGATGACCCACACGGAAGGCAACTCGGTCAACAACGTTGCTATCGGAACCGATTCGCACTACCAGGACAAGCTGCCCAAGTGGTATGCCAAGGTCAACTGGAACATCACCGACAATAACCTGCTCGAGCTGACCGGTGCGTCCGAGAAGAGCGAGACGAGTGGCACCGTCTACAACTATGACTACAACAATTTGACCGATTCGGCCTTCAAGTCGTACGCCAACAACACCAAGCATGGCGGTGACATGTGGTCGGCGAAGTTCACCAGCTACATCACGGACAAGCTGACCCTGACCGCCTTGTACGGCAGCATGACGACGCGCAGCTACAGCGAGTCTCCGGCCTACGACCCAAGCCTGACGTACATCAGCGGTTACACCAACCAGAATCCGGCACTGAACGGCGGAACGCCGATCACCAACAACCAGAACGTCAGCGAGATCACCAACCCGGGCATGAATTTTGTGTCCACCAACCTGCGCGTTGCGCTGACATACGTGCTGGGTGATCACACGATCACCGCGGGTATCGACAACCTGCGCACGGCGGCCAGGGATCAGGACGAGTTGACCTCCGGGCCGGGCTATCAATGGGGTTATGGGTATACGACGACGCCGAACCAGCCGCTTTATCCCGGCCTTGGTGTCGGCGCCCCGGCCAATTATGCGAACGGGGCGGCCGGTTACTACGCTTACAAATACATCTTCAACCAGGGCGGCAACCTGTTTTCCAGCGAGCGCGCCGAATACATCGAGGATCAGTGGCAGTTCAACGATCGCCTGCTGTTCTCCATCGGCCTGCGCAACGACGGCTTCACCAACTCTAACGCCAGCGCATCGCCGTACATGCGGCAGACCAAGCCGCAGTGGGCGCCGCGACTGGGCTTCAGCTGGGACGTGTTCGGCGACAGTTCGTTCAAGGTGTTCGGCAATGCCGGGCGTTACTACCTCGGCTCGCCGATCGCCCCGGGCGATCCGGCCAACGGCTATGTGGCCACCTCGCAGTACTACACGTACAGCGGGATCGCGGCGGACGGTACGCCAACGGGCCTGACGCAGATGTCGCCGCCTGTGTCGGCCAACGGCGCCTACGGCCAGACGCCCGATCCGCGAACGATGACGGCAACCAGCCTCAAGGCCATGGACCAGGACGAGTTCATGCTCGGCTTCAGCAAAACCGCCGGTTCGAACTGGGTGTATGGCGCCAAGCTCACCCAGCGCGTGCTGCGGCACGTGATCGACGACTGGTGCGATGTGCAGGCGGTGGTGAACAAGGCAGCGTCGCAAGGCATCACCGACGTCAACACCGACACCTGTTATTACATCAATCCGGGTCAGGCAAACACCTTCGCGGTGCAGGATACGAGCGGTGCCTTCCACAGCGTGACGCTGTCCAACGCCGACATGCAATTTCCGAAGGCGGTGCGCCGCTATTACGCGCTGGAAACCTTCCTCGAGCACCCGTTCGACGGCAAGTGGTACGGCAAGCTCAGCTACAGTTTCTCGCGCAGCTACGGCAACAGCGAAGGCCAGGGCCAGTCCGACATTCAGGCCACCGGCGGCACGCAAAACGAAGACTGGGATTTCCCGGAGCTGATGGCTTATGCCGATGGCCCACAGGGCAACGACCACACCAATGTGATCAAGGCCTACGGCTACTACGCGGTAACGCCGCAGTGGCTGGTGTCGGCCAACCTCAACCTGACGTCGGGTGGGCCAAAGTACTGTCTGGGTTACTACGGCACGGAGCAGACCGATCCGGACAGTTACGGCTCCAACTACCACTGGTGCAACGGCCAGCCCTCGCCGCCAGGGGCTACCGGTCGCCTGCCGTGGTTGAAGCAGCTCGACCTCGGCGTGCACTACAGCCCGGCGTTTGCCAAGCACAAGCTCGCCTTCAGCGTGGACGTGTTCAACGTGTTTAACGGTCAGGCGCCGCTCAATCTGTCGCCCGATTTCAACGGCAACAGCGCGGGCACGCCTAACCCGCTCTACGGCACGCCGCTGGTGTTGCAACAGCCGCGTTATGTGCGGATCGGCGTCACCTACGACTACTGAGCGCGGGTCGATGCAAACCCGCCGGCTGGCAACTTCGAGCCATGCCGGCGGGGTATCCACGCGATGCTCAGTTTGAGGACGATCGCCACGGATGCTGCATCGCCCTGCTTATTTATTCAGAGGTATCCCATGAAAAAATATCTGTTGCGCGTTGCCTGTGGGCTTGCCGGTTTCGGCGTTTTCCTGGTTAGCCCGGCCTACGCCGTGATTGCCGGAGGCATGACGGCGAATCACTACTACTATCCCCCCGCGACCACCGCGAATGCCGATGGCTTATACGGCTACAGCGCCATCAATGCCTCCATCCGGGTGACCCATGAGCCGGGCAACAACGGCAATACGTATTACGCCAGTCAGTTTTTCTGGACGGTCAACGTCAACGAAGGCGGCTACACCGGCATCCAGCAAAATTCAAAAAAGACCAAGACCGTTCTCTTTTCGATCTTCGGCCAGACCTACAACGCCAGCGTCGACAAACCGGCTAGTGACCATCAATAAATCAACACGAGAAACAACCATGGCAGCATCGCACAGGCATCTCCTTCTTTCGTCCCACATGAGCGTGCTGGGCTTTTGCCTGTTGGCTGCACTGCCGGCTTTCAGCACGGCATACGCACAGGACAGCATGGCCACGGGCAAGGCGGTACTTGAACCCGGCGCGGCGGCTTTTGCCCATCAGCAGGGTGTGGAGAAATTCGGCAACGCTGTGATCGAAGCGAACTGGTCGCTGGATGGCCAGCATCTCGTCAACCTGTCGGTGACCGATCGCGTGCACAAGCGCACGATCGCCATTCCTGCCCCGTTCGCGCTGGTGCTAGCCGATGGAAGCACGATCAAGGCGTCCGACATGAATCTGTTGTCGCCGCCGCGCCTGCGCTCGCTGCCCGTGGATGCGAAGGCCTCAAGCCTCGCCCTGCGTCTGCCCGGCAAGGCGGTCCAGGCCCGCTTCGGCGACGCCGGCGGCCGCTTCCGTGTGGACTGGCAACTCGTGCAGCGCGACGGCTCACCCTATCTGCGCGAGGAGGTGAGCATCACCGCGCTGAAGCAGGACGAGAAGATCGTCACGGTGTCGCTGTTGCAATCGCAGGTGGAAAATGCCGAGGTGGTGGGCGATGTCAGTGGTTCGCCGGTGGTGGCCGGCGACATCTATCTCGGCTTCGAAAACCCGCAGTCGGACAGCGCGGTGCGCCACAACGATGTGAAGCTCACGCTGTCGCGCACGTTGCCGCTGGAGAAGGGCAAGACGATTGACTGTTCGGCCGTGGTCGGTGTGGTACGTGACGGCCAGCTGCGCCGCGATTTCGCCAGTTACGTCGAGCGCGAACGTGCGCACCCGTACCGGCCGTTCCTGCATTACAACTCGTGGTACGACATCGGCTACTTCACGCCGTACACCGAAACGCAGGCGCTGGACCGCATCAATACCTTCGGCGAAGAGCTGCACGTGAAGCGTGGGGTGCAGCTCGATTCGTTTCTGTTCGATGATGGCTGGGACGACCGCAGCGGCAGCTGGAACTTCAGCAAGGATTTCCCGCACGGTTTCACGCCGCTGCGCGAAGCGGCCGCAAAGTACGGCGCCGCGCCGGGCGTATGGCTGTCGCCATGGGGCGGCTACGGGCCGCCGGCGAAGGAGCGTGCCGAGCGTGGCGCGCAAGCCGGCTACGAGATCGTCAAAGGCGGCCTCGCGCTGTCCGGGCCGAAGTACTACCAGCGATTCCACGACGTGGTGATGGACCTGATCGACACGAACGGCATCAACCAGTTCAAGTTCGACGGCACCGGTAATGCGGACAGCGTGTTTCCCGGCAGTCGCTTCGACAGCGATTTTGCTGCCGCGATACAGCTGATCGAGGACATCCGCAAGGACAAGCCGGGTACCTTCATCAACCTCACCACCGGCACCTGGGCCTCGCCATTCTGGCTGCGCTACGCCGATACCATCTGGCGCGACGGCGAGGACGATAGCGAGACCGGCGTCGGCAGTACACGCGAGCAGTGGATCACCTATCGCGACCAGCAGACCTACCAGAACATCGTACTGAAGGGGCCGCTGTTCCCGATCAACTCGCTGATGCTTCACGGCATCATCTATGCGAAGGAGAACCGCAAGCTCAATACCGATCCCGGCCACGACTTTGCCAACGAGGTGCATTCTTACTTCGCCACCGGGACTGAGCTACAGGAGATGTACATCACGCCGTCGCTGCTCGGTCCGCAGGATTGGGACACCTTGGCTGTTGCGGCGAAGTGGTCGCGCGCCAACGCCGACGTATTGCGCGACACGCACTGGATCGGTGGCGACCCCGGCCGTCTGGACGTCTATGGCTGGGCTGCGTGGTCGCCGGGCAAATCCATCATTACCTTGCGCAATCCAAGTGATCACGTCCAGCTGGCGGTGATCGACCTGCCGCGTCAGCTGGAATTGCCACCGGATGCCGCGCGGCGCTTCAGCGTACGCGATGTGTGGAAGGCCGCTGACGGTGCGTTGCCGCCACAGCTGGATGCCGACCGCGCCAGCACGCTGCAGCTCGCACCGTTCGAAGTGCTGACCCTCGAGCTGACGCCGCTGACGGAGCACTGAGCCATGACCGATCGGGCACGACGCAACCTGCTCAAGGCCGCCGCGCTGCTGCCACTGGCTTCCACTTTCGGCGGCTTCGCCATGGCGACTGGGCGGCCGTCGGGTGCATCGGTTGCCGCGCGGTTTGTGGTGCAGGCGAATCAGCCGGGGCGCGTCGTCAGCGACACACTCACCGGCGTGAGCTACGAGACCCTGCAACTGGCCAACCCGGCTTTCTTCTCGCTAGACAATCATGCGCTGGTGGAATTGTTTCGCACACTCAGCCCGCGCGGCGTGCTGCGCATTGGTGGCAACACCAGCGACTACACCGTGTGGAGCGGCTACCGCGGCGAACTTCCGGCACAGCCCGCACGCAAAGGCGGCCCGCAGCAGCCCTTCGTATTGAAACCTGAGGCACTGCAAGCGCTGGCAGGTTTCCTTCGCGCTACCGGTTGGAAACTGGTGTTCGGAGTCAACTTGAAGATCGGCGTGCCGGCGATGGCAGCGGAGCTGGCCACGGCCGTGCAGCACATCGTAGGCGATGATCTTCTGGCGATTCAGATCGGCAACGAGGCGAACAACTACGAGGTTGACTACGCTGCTCTCGATGCCGCGTGGATGCCTTATGCGAAGGCGATACGCGCCGCCGGGGTGCCGATCGCCGGCCCGGATACCGGCGCCAATACCGACTGGGTGATCGATTACGCCAGGCGGCACGGCAAGGAGAATGTTTTCCTCAGTCGGCATTACTACCGTGATGCGGCGCCGAAGGGCTCGATTCCCGACATGCTGACCGGCGACAGCGGCTTCTATGCGGAAGTCGAACAGATCATGCAGGCAGCAGATGCCGGGTCGTTGCCGTTCTATCTCACCGAGGCCAACTCGTATTACTTTGGCGGGCGCGACGGCGTCAGCAACGTCTTTGCCTCGGCGCTATGGGGTGCAGACTTCATGCTCGCATTGGCGCAGCGCGGCGTGGCCGGCATCAACTTTCACGGCGGCACCCTGGTGTCGGTGGAATCTTCCCTGGGGCGTGAAGCGAACACGGCCGTCGCTGGTGTGGATCTATCGGCCCGTCGTGATGCGGTCACCTCGCGCTATTCGGCCATCGCTGGCGATGTGGCGCTCGGCTTTCAGCCGCGGCCGCTGTATTACGGCATGTTGCTGGCACAGCAGTTTGCCGGCGCGCGAATGCTCACCGGCCGGCTCAATGCCGCGGGCGCCAACCTCACTGCTTACGCGGCGCAGCGCGATGGCGCAATGCAGCTTGTGCTGATCAACAAGGACGCTACGCACGACGTCACGTTCGCGGTGAGCGGCCTGCCGCATTACCGCGAGGGTCGGCTCATGCGTTTGTCGGCGCCGTCGCTGGAAAGCCGGCACGGCATCGTCTTCGACGGCGCCGACGGTACGGCCGGACATTCGATCGCTACCGATGCGCACGGCGTCTGTCATATCGGCGTGCCGCGCGGCAGTGCGGCCTGTGTGCGCTTGAATCGTTCCGCGTGAGTGATCCGGTGCATTCATGATCAGGCATGGACCGCGGAGTGACGCTGCTCGCATGTCAATACATGCAATGCGAAAGTCTGATGCGCATCGCGACAACGTGAAACCGGTCGGGCGGCAGGTGCGGCGCGCCACGATGACGGCATTCGGTCACGCGCTTGGCCTGCTGCTTCCGCTGGCTTGCCCATCGTTGCTACGCGCCGCTACGGTCTACGCGTCACCGTCGGGAGTCGTGCAGGGCGACTGCACGGCAAGCGTGCCGTGCGCACTGGCCACCGCGCAGTTACGCGTGCGGGCGTTGCGACAGGCGGGGCAGGTGGATGTGGATGTCGTCCTGCTCGATGGCAGCTATCGGCTGGCGCAAGCGTTGCGACTCGCGGCGGCCGACAGTGGTTCCAGTGGGCATCCGGTGCGCTGGCATGCCGCTCCTGGCGCCCACCCGGTTTGGCTCGGCAGTCAGGTCGTGACTGGCCACCGGCGCGGTGCGCTATGGATGTTCGCGGTCGAACCTGGCAGCGATCTGTCGAGCATCTACCTTCATCGAAATGGCGAGCGCCGCCGACCTGCGCGAACGGTGGGGTGTGCTGCGTGCAAGGTGGATACGAAAGGCCTGTCGAGCATTCCACCCGGGACCATGCACCCACTGCAGGTCGGATCGATGATGGTGCTGCATGCGCGATGGCGGGATTTTCACTGCACGGTCATCGCACTCGGCGAGAGCCGCGTAACGATGGCGCAGCCGTGCTGGCACAACGCCGCACTCGATTCACAGAATGACTGGGCCGTGGCCAGCCCGTTTGGCAAGTACTACCGCGGCGTGGACTGGTTCGAAAGCCTGCTTGGCGAACCGACCGAGGCGGGAAGTTACACCGTCGATGCGACGCGGCATGAGCTGCTCTATCGACCGCTTGCGGATGAATCAGTGCAGCCCTTGGTGATCGAAGTGCCGGTGACCGAACAGTTGCTGCAACTGGACGGCACACGCGCCGCGCCGGTTCACGACCTGACGTTTTCCGGCATCACGTTTGCCCACACCGGCTGGCGCAAGCCGCTGTCCGGCGACGGCTACGTGAGCCTGCAGGCCGGGTATATGGTGGACGGCGAAGGTCGCTCGTCCACGCCGGACAATGGCGAGGGCATGACCCGCATCGGCGCTGCCGTGCAGGTCGATGCCGGGCGAAACATCGTTTTCGATCGGGTGACTTTCGCCCATCTGGCGGCCGCCGGCGTCGCGTTTGCCCGAGGTACGCACGGCGCCGCGGTGATCAACTCGCGCTTTGTTGATCTTGGCAGCGGAGCCATCTTCGCTGGCGATACCGAAGGGCATCCAGCGCAAGCGCAGGACAAATCATCCGACTTCGTATTCGACAACAACACGATCGAACACGTGGCACAAACCTATCGCGACAACGTCGCCATCATGGCCGGCTTCGTCGACGGCATCGAGATCAGCCGCAACACGATCCGCGACTTGCCTTACAGCGGCATCTCGGTGGGCTGGGGCTGGAACTATGAAGGTACGCCGCCGGTGGAGTCATCGATCCACATCACGAGAAATCGCATCGAGCGCGTGATGCTGCAGTTGGCTGATGGCGGCGCCATTTACACCCAAGCCGCGTCCACACCACACACATCCTGCGTCATGCAGAACGCTATCGATATGCGCCAGAGCGGCGAGGGCAACGGTATTTACCTGGACGAGCACAGCATTAACTTCGATGTGGAACATAACGTCATACTCGGCTCGTGGATCAGCGCATGGGCGCAATGGAGCGGGGATCTGCGCATCCAGTTCAACTGGACCGACCGCACACTCGGCAAGGTCGACAAGCTGGGTCTGACCAAAATATGGGCGCCAAACTATTCCGCACTGGACAGCCTGCCAGTGGCGGCCCGAGCGGTGCAGGCCGCTGCCGGGTCGCACGAAAGCTTCGTTACACGCGTCGCATCGCCGATCACGGTCGCTGCGGACTGCCCGCTGCACTGACGTGGTCGGTCTACGGCACTACATCACGATTGAAACGTTCGCGGGTGCACGCAAGCATCCAGCCCGCGAAATCAGACCGAAGGAACTTCGATGCAGCGACGCGATTTTTTAAGGCTTACCGCGCTGACGCCGCTGGCTGCGCTCAGTTCCCGCATCGCGGCCGGCGCCGCCGCTTCAACCGTTCCCGTCGAGCGGCTGCCGGACGGTCGGCCGCACCGGCTCGAGCTCGCCGCGCAGCATTTTCTGCTCGATGGAAAACCGTTTCAGATCCGCAGCGGCGAGATGCATCCGATCCGTATTCCTGCCGAGTACTGGCGACATCGCATCCGCATGGCGCAGGCGATGGGCTTGAACACCATCTCGCTGTACGTGATGTGGAACGCGCTGGAATCCGAGCCCGGCGTGTTCGATCTGACCAGCGGCAACCACGACTTTGTGCGCTTCATCAGACTGTGCGCGGAAGAGGGCATGTGGGTGTATCTACGGCCCGGGCCCTATTGCTGCGCCGAGTGGGATTACGGTGGCCTGCCGCCCTATCTGCTGCGTGATCCCTCGATCCGCGTGCGCGATAAGGACGATGCCAAATACATGCGCGCGGTGACGCGCTACTTTGATGTGATTGCGCCGCCTATTGTGCCATTGATGGCAGTCAACGGCGGGCCGATCCTGATGCTGCAGGTGGAGAACGAATACGCTTCGTTCGGCAAGGACCTTAGCTATCTCGAACAACTGAAGTCGATGTGGCAAGCACGTGGTATCGACGGACCGTTTTCGGTTTCGGATGGACTCGGGCAGGTACAAAAAGCAGGTACGTATCTGAAGAGCGCGGCGCTGGGCCTAGATGGCGATACCGATTTCAAGGCGGGACAGGCGATTGCCGGTGATGCGCCGGTATGGGTCGGCGAGGGTTATCCCGGCTGGCTTACGCATTGGGGTGAGCCGGATTTCCAGTCGGCCGACTATACCGCCACGCTGCAGCAGCTGCTCGACGCGGGGCGTTCGTTCAATCTCTACGTCGTGCACGGCGGCACCAATTTCGGTTTCGGTGCTGGCGCGAACGCCAGCGGTGATGGCAGCAAGTTCGAACCGGTGATCACCAGTTACGACTATGGCGCGCCGATCAACGAGCACGGTGCGCCCACCGACGCTTACCACCGTTTTCGCGCTGCCATCGGTCAGTCCGTCCACCACGCGCTGCCATCGATACCTGCACCGTCGAACATGGCCGCATGGCCAGAGTTGACGGCGCATCCCTGGGCCTCGTTATGGGACAACCTGCCGGCCGCCAAGGCCGTGACCAGCCCGCTGCCGAACGAACTACTTTTCGCGCAGGACCACGGCATGGTGCTGTATCGAAAAACTCTGTCGGCAGGCCACAGGCTGGAAATCAACGGCGTACATGATTACGCCACGGTGTTTACCGACGGGCGCTATCTCGACGCGATATCGCGCGTGGACAAACCGGGCTTGCCAACGAAGACGCAGATCGCGCTGCCGCCGTCGGCATCTGCCAAGGGATGCGTGCTGGACATTCTTGTCGACAGCTTCGGGCATGTGGGTTACGGGCATGACACGACCGATCGCAAGGGGCTGACGGGATCGGTGACGCTGGATCAGAAGGTGCTGCAGGAATGGGAGGTTTACAGCCTGCCGTTGGATGCGGACTACCTGCGCGCCCTGCAGCCGTCGCATTTGTTTGATCGGCCCGGCATTTTTTTTCGCGCCGAACTGCACCTCGACCAGGCGCATGACAGCTACATCGACATGAGCGCGTGGAACAAGGGGTATCTCTGGGTCAACGGCCATCTGCTGGGTCGCTATTGGCACATCGGTCCACAGCAGCGGTTGTTTTGCCCTGCGTCGTGGTTTCGTCGCGGCGACAACGAACTGATCGTGCTGGACATGCATCGGACCAAGGCAGCGTCATTACGTGGTGTCGCTTCGTTGCAAGGATGAAACGCGGATCAGTTTTGCGTGATCGACGTCGTCGGCGCGCTGCGACTCGGCCGGATGGCAGCCGGGCATCGTGCAGATTATCGAGCGCGCTAACTCGTTAGCCGAGGGCGACGCGCGATTTAAAAGCGTCCAGGCGTCCTCGCCCAGCGGGGCGGGTTTGATCTGGATATTTCTTCGATGGCGTGCTTCCCCTTCGAGCCCTTCGTTGGGCAGGTACGCAAGGCCTATTAGAAGGTGCCTGCGTCGATTTGCCCGTCGCTTTCAATCAAGTCAAAAGAATTTGAAAAGCTGACGCGCACACGATGAGCGGCAGTAAATAAGCAAGGCGAACGCAGTGGCCAGATCACCCTTGGCGCACCATCTCGAATTGAATATCTCGCCCGGATAGCGTCACGAATTTCATCGTGCACGCGTTCGTGTGACCGAATAAACCGGGATGGTATGGATACACTGTTATCCGCTCGTCCCGCGGCGAGTCCGCCGTTGCGCCTGCCACTTCGACGTAGCCAAGAAAAACGCGGCGTTCGTCGCGGGTTAACCCGGCACGAAACCCATCATTGGCGACCGAGGCTGAGCTGCGAGCTTGTTGCTTTCGCCAGTCAAAGTTGCACCTTTTTTTTGCCAACCAGGAGAAATGACATCATGAAATCCATTAATTTGCCCACAAGACTTTCCATCGCTTTCGGCGTGGTCGCCGTTCTATCGATCGGACTTAGCGCATGCGCCCCGGCTGCCATGGGTGCCCGTCTGGTTCCGGTGGATAAGACGGCGGTTGTAGAACCTTCGGCCACGAAGGGTGCGGAAGGAGCAACGCAATCTGAAGTTCGTTTCACCTATGGATATACCGATGGGAGCGCTGTCGCAGAAAAATCGCTTTGCGCCAAGGTCGCAGGCGCTGCACCATCAAATAATGAGAATTACGGTGTGGTGATCTGTCAGGGGCCGATTCCTCTCGCCTACGCGGCGCTGAGGGAACCGAGGAAAGCACTCAAAAACTTTCAACCTGACGTCGCCACAAAGCGCCGCCTCGCAGAAACAGCGGCCGACGAACTGAAGCCGACGCCGCCGCTGGTTTCTCAAGAGTAAGGCGCGCGCGGGGCGTGGCGTATCTCGGCGCTTATCACCAGCAAGTTCATCTTTTTTTGAACTGCTGCGTGCCGCTGATCACAGGGCGCTTGTGCTGGAACTGTCTCATTACGCAACACCTTGATGATGGCTGAAGCATGTTGCCGTGCAGCGCCGGAACATCGAACGCCTGAGCAGGCGATGTGGTTACGCGTTCCTGCGCCGCGGATGCCGGTTTTCAAGGTGATGAATATTTGGTTGCGTCGCAACAAGCACGCGCAGCGACGCAAAATGTGCCACCGGTGTTGATCATTTTTGTGACACTTTGGCCTGCAGATAAAGCGTCAACGTACTGCTTCCCTTGAGGAATTTTAAGGACTACGCTCGAATTGCAGCGCGTCATTTCGATACGTTGAGAGCGACACACTGCATATTCTCCACGTACGCCATTCATCCTCAAGAGGTGGTCTTTATGAAGAAGTGGAACAAGCCAGTGATTCGCGAAATCTGCGTCGGTTGCGAAATCAATTCGTATTATTCCGGCGATTTCTGATGTTCCCGGTCACCTCCGTGCTGCCAAGCCCGATGCGCATGCCTGCCGATGTTCTGTCGGACAGACCCTGATGCGCATCGTGGTTCTCGGTTCGGCAGCCGGAGGTGGCCATCCGCAGTGGAATTGCCGTACGCCTGCCAGCCTGCGCGCGTGTCGCGAAGATGACGGCGCCAGCCGTCGCACTCAGGCCAGCATCGCCGTCAGCGCCTATGGCGAGAAATGGCTGCTGATCAATGCATCCCCCGATTTCCGTCAGCAGATACTGGCTACGCCGGCGCTATGGCCACAGCGTGACCTGCGCCACTCGCCGATCGGCGCCGTGCTGCTGACTTCCGGCGAGATCGATCACATCGCCGGCCTGCTCTCGATGCGCGAGAGCCAGCGATTCGACCTCTACGCCAGCGAACGCGTGCTGGCGGTACTGGCAGAAAACGCGATTTTTGATTCGCTCAATCCCGACTACGTCACGCGCAAGGCGTTTGCGCTCGACCAGCCGCTGGACCTGCTGGGTCTGCGCGTCACGCCCTTCAGCGTGCCGGGCAAGGTCCCGCTGTTCATGGAAAGCCGCAGCGCCGGCGATCTTGCCGGATCGGCCGAGGAAACGCTGGGGCTGTGCATCGAGCACGATGGCCACCGGATCTTTTTCATTCCCGGCTGTGCCTCGATGCCGGAGTCGCTGCGCCAGCGCCTGCGCGGTGCCGAGCTGGTGTTCTTCGACGGCACGCTGTGGCGCGACGACGAAATGCTCGTCGCGGGCGTCAGCCAGAAGACCGGCCAGCGCATGGGCCATATGAGCATCGATGGCGCGGGCGGCGCGATCGCTGCGTTCGATGATCTCGACGTGGCGCGGAAGATTTTCATTCATATCAACACCACCAACCCGGTATTGAACGCTCATACACCGGAGCGTGCCGAAGCCGCCGCGCACGGGTGGGAAATATCCCGCGACGGCATGGAGATTTCGCTATGAGCGCTGAGGCATCACCCGCGCTGGTTTCGCCCGAGCGGCTGGAGGCCGAGCTGCGTGATATCGGCGCCAGGCTGTATCACAGCCGTCATCCGTTCCACGCGCTGCTGCACACCGGCAAGCTCAACCGCGGCCAGGTGCAGGCCTGGGCGCTGAACCGCTTTGAATACCAGCGCTGCATTCCGCTGAAGGACGCGGCGATCCTGGCGCGCATGGACGATCCCGCGCTACGACGGATCTGGCGCCAGCGCATCATCGACCACGACGGCAGCGCGGAAGGTGAGGGCGGTATCGCGCGCTGGCTGCATCTGACGGACGCGCTCGGCCTCGATCGCGAGCTGGTCAGCTCCGGTCGCGCGCTGTTGCCCGGCACGCGCTTCGCCGTGCATGCCTATATCCATTTTGTGCGCGACCGCAGCTTGCTCGAAGCGATCGCCTCGTCGCTGACGGAACTCTTTGCGCCGACGATCATCAGCGAGCGCGTCACCGGCATGCTGCGCCACTACGATTTTGTGTCGCGCGAATCGCTGGCGTACTTCGAGCATCGCCTGACCGAAGCGCCGCGCGATTCGGACTTTGCCTTGGACTATGTCAAGCGGCACGCCGACACCGCGGAGAAGCAGGAGCTGGTGCGCGCCGCGCTGCGCTTCAAGTGCGGCGTGCTGTGGTCGCAGCTCGACGCGCTGCATTTCGCCTATGTGGAACCCGGCGTGGCGTGGCCCGACGCCTTCGTGCCGGCAGACGCTCGCGCCGCCGCGGCCGCCTGAAATGAGCACCCTGGACAGCCGCAGCACGCCGCGCTTTCTGCCCGGCGTGCGCCTGCACCACGATCAGACGCGCGGTCAGTGGGTCATTCTCGCGCCCGAGCGCGTCATCGAGCTGGACGAAGTCGCGCACGCCATCGTGCAGCGTTGTAACGGTGAGCGCAGCATCGAAACCATCGTGGCGGAGCTTGCCGATGAATTCGATGCGACGCCCGAAGAGGTCAGTGGCGATGTGCAGGCGCTGATCGACGACCTGATCGGTAAACGGATACTGCGCTTATGAACATCATGCTCGCCGAAGCCAGCCGGGCACTCGCTGTGGCGCCTCCGCTGGCGGTACTGCTGGAGCTTACCCACCGCTGTCCGCTGGCCTGTCCGTACTGTTCCAATCCGCTGGAGCTGGCCTCGCAGCGTGAGGAGATGGATACAGGCGGCTGGCTCAACGTGATCGACCAGGCGGCGACGATGGGCGTGCTGCAGCTGCATTTTTCCGGCGGCGAGCCGGCGCTGCGCAAGGATCTGGTCGAGCTGTTGCAGCGTGCGCGCGAACGCGGCCTGTATAGCAACCTGATTACCTCGGGCATCGGCATCGACGAAGCGAAGCTCGATCGCATGATCGAAGCCGGGCTGGACCACGTGCAGCTCAGCCTGCAGGACGCGACCCGAGAATCGGCCGACCATATCGCCGGCTACAAGGGCAGCTTCGATAAGAAGCTGCGCTTCGCCGGCTGGGTACGCGAGCGCGAGCTGCCGCTGACGCTCAATGCCGTGGTGCATCGGCACAATGCCGGTAACGTGCCGCGCATGATCGAGCTGGCGCTGGCGCTGGGCGCCAGTCGGCTGGAAGTGGCGCACACGCAGTATTACGGCTGGGGCCTGGTCAATCGCGCTGCGCTGATGCCCAGCCGCGAGCAGCTCGATGCGGCCACCGCCGTGGTCGAGGAAGCGCGCGTACGCCTGCGCGGCACGCTGGTGATCGACTACGTCACGCCGGACTACTACGCGCGCCGGCCCAAGGCCTGCATGGGCGGGTGGGCGCAAAAATTTCTCAACATCAGCCCGCGCGGTGACGTGCTGCCCTGCCATGCGGCCGAAACTATTCCGGGCATGTACTTCGACAATATCCGTGAGCGTCCGCTGCTCGACATCTGGCAGCACGGCGACGCGTTCGAACGCTACCGCGGCACCGCGTGGATGCCCGAGCCGTGCCAGAGCTGCCCGAAGAAAGAGGTCGACTGGGGCGGTTGCCGCTGCCAGGCGCTGGCCCTGAGCGGCGCGGCCGATACGCTGGACCCCGTGTGCGAGAAGTCGCCCGACCACGCGCGCATTCGCGCGGCCGCTGAACTGGAATCGGCCAACGCGGCACCGCCGCCTTTCGTGTATCGGCGCCCTCCGCGAAGCACGAACAGCGTTATCGGATCAGGCATCGCAAGTCTGTCGAAAAGCGTTTGACGTTACGTTCATCGGGTCTTGCATGATCCGACGCGGCTTATCCAATTATCGAAGCCTTCGAGTAATTTTTTGAAATGCACCCAGCGCAAGCATCATCTTCGATGGTGATAGGCGGTCGGCCGCAAGGCTCAACGGATCGTTTGCTGTGACTCACGCAATGCTGCCACCGCGGCCGCGGCGTTCACCTGAACGGTGCCGCTGGAGAGCCTGCTGGTTCGCAGTAAAAGGTCGTGGACAGAACGAGCATCCATGCGCGGCGAAAGAGACAGCAGTAAAGCAGTGATGCCGCTCACATGAGCGGCCGCTAACGAAGATCCGGAGGTGAAGTCATATCCTCCACCCGGCTGGGTGGTGAGGATGTCTTTTCCTGGAGCGCTCAAGACGCCAGCCGGTGCGGCCGATGCGTCACTCTCACGGACCACTATGACGCCCGGTGCGTTACCGGGAAATCCGTTGAGACTTCCATCCGGTGGCAGGGCGGTCACCACGATTCGGCCTTGGCTCAATAACTGGACAAGCAGTTTGTTGAGCAGGGGATCAGCCGGTCCGCCCAGGCTAAGGTTAATAATGCGGGTGTTCGTATCAATGATCGCAGCCAAGGCCTTGGCGAGCGTAAATGAATTGCAGCCCGCTCCGGCGTTCGGCTTGGCCGAGTACCAGCAGGCTTTGTAGATGCTCAGCACCGCTTTGGGTGCTATTCCAACGATGCCCTGATGGTTGTCACCGTTCGCC
>Ga0302315_10000127_pt1 | contig 92921 bp, 85 predicted proteins | sample III_Palsa_N3_1_FD_200532 | JGI IMG/M metagenome (GOLD analysis project Ga0302315, IMG submission 200532) | Peat permafrost microbial communities from Stordalen Mire near Abisko, Sweden - III_Palsa_N3_1 | ecosystem: Environmental > Terrestrial > Soil > Palsa > Peat permafrost | place: Sweden...
TTCGGGGTTGTCTAAAATCAATTGCTTAACAGCATCGCGGCCCTGGCCCAGGCGGGTTTCGCCATAGCTGAACCAAGAACCCGCTTTTTTAATGATATTGTGTTCAACACCCAGGTCGATAATTTCGCCTGCTTTGGATATACCTTCGCCAAACATGATATCAAACTCGGCAATACGGAATGGTGGCGCGACTTTATTCTTTACAATTTTTACTTTAACGCGGTTACCTGAAACTTCGTCGGTATCCTTTATTTGCGATATACGGCGCACATCCAAACGTACCGATGCGTAAAATTTAAGCGCATTACCGCCGGTGGTAGTTTCGGGGTTACCAAACATTACGCCTATTTTATCGCGCAACTGGTTGATAAATATGCAGCAGCAGCCGGTTTTGCTGATGGTGCCGGTTAGCTTACGCAGGGCTTGCGACATTAAACGGGCATGTAAACCCATTTTCGAGTCGCCCATTTCGCCTTCAATTTCGGCCTTGGGCACCAGCGCGGCAACCGAGTCGATAACTAAAACATCAATAGCGCCCGACCGGATCAGGTTATCGGCAATTTCTAAAGCCTGCTCACCATTATCGGGTTGAGAGATCAAAAGATTCTCTACATCAACGCCTAATTTTTTGGCATAAAAGCGATCAAAGGCATGCTCCGCGTCAATAAATGCTGCTATACCGCCTTTTTTCTGCGATTCGGCAATAACGTGGATAGCCAGCGTAGTTTTACCTGATGATTCCGGGCCGTATATTTCTATAACACGGCCTTTGGGCAAACCGCCAACACCCAGGGCTATATCCAACCCTAACGAGCCGGTTGATATAACTTCGGTAGGTTCAATAACGGAATCGCCCAGCTTCATGATGGTGCCTTTTCCGTATGATTTTTCCAGCTTATCAAGGGTAAGCTGTAATGCTTTTAATTTCTCTGCGTTACTCATATAAAAATTATCTATGGCAAATATAATAATTGTTTTTATAAATACTAATTTTTTTAGTATTTTCTTTCAGAAACCTTTTTACTATGTAAACATACCTAACCAATTAATAGCAATCAACTATCATTTATCCACATTATATTTTAACTATATTTAACTGAGTTTATAAATATACCTCGGACTATGAAAAACAGGGTTTTTGTTTTATTGGTATTATTATTTATAGCGATACCCGCTTATTGCGACGCACAAGAAAGCGGCAAAACTGGTAATGCCGACATGATAGTAAAAAAGGATAGGCTATGGATTTTGACCCTGCAGGGAACTTTGAGCGCACTCAACATCAACACCGGGAAAATCATAGCCGAACCGGTTGAACCAAATAATAATATTGTTGCCATTGATACGGATAGAAAAGGCAATCTTATCATTTCACGGTATGACAGGTCGATAGTTATGCTTGACGAAGCAACCTTAACATTCAAACCTTTATATACTTCACCCCTGCCTATTTATCATGTTGTTTTTGACCAGGGTAACAGGGGCTATGCAATAACCAGCGGAGGCGTGACCGATCTTTCGACCGGTACATCGTATTCGCCCGATACTTCTTTCTTTATAAATCACCAGATAAAGAAATGGTTAGTGCCATCAGAAATAACGGTTGATGCCAATAATAATATATGGTTAGGCAGTGATATGGGCGAGTGGGGCGGTGAATTATTTGTTTTTGATACCCGCACCAAAAAATTCATCAAACCGGAAATAAATAACATAAAAATAAACAGGTTCCCGTTAATTACCCTGTACGGAGTACAGGCAATATTACCTGTTAATAATTTGGTATATGTTGCCTTTGATTTTGGGAGTAAACACCCAGATGGACATCTTTTAAGATTTACGGATCGTAAACCTGATTCTGTTTTAATCAGTAATAATATTTGGCCGATACCAAAAGTAAACCCAGATGGAAGCATAACGGTATGGGAAGGTGAATATGCCGGCCCGGCCATCTACAATGACAAAGATAAGAGCATTTATTTTTACAGTCATTACGGTATAATGAAAGGGCAAATGGATAAAGATATCTCAAAAGCTGATGCATGGGCCCAATTTGAGGCGACTAAAAAATGGACAAGGCAGCGTACAAAAGGCTGGCCCGTTGACGTACTCAGGATGGCTGTTGCCCCGAACGGTAAATTATATCTTTTAAGCCAAAACGACGGCATCGGTGTATTCGACGGAAAAACATTTAGCCTGTTGAATTAGAGATTTTTTACACTCCTTTTCTTCAACTCTTTATGAATAGTATTTGCCGCTTTTTTCTTTTTGGCATCCTTAGCCTTCTTCACTTTTAACGCTTCGGCTTTTAACAGGGCTGTTTCGGTGTTATGTTGTTCGTAATATTTGCAAAACCAGGTTAGCGGGCATATCTCGCATTTGGGGCTGCGGGCTATGCAGATGTACCGCCCGTGTAAGATGAGCCAATGGTGGGCAATGCTTAGTTTTTCCTGCGGCAGGTATTTTACCAGTTGTTTCTCTACAGCCAGCGGTGTTTTGGCATTAGTAGTTAAACCAATCCGGTTAGCTACCCTAAAAACATGCGTGTCCACCGCGATAGCAGGGGCATCAAATACTACCGACGCGATAACATTGGCAGTCTTGCGGCCCACGCCGGGCATTTTTTGCAGGTCGTTAATATCTGATGGCACCTCACCGCTAAATTCATTAACCAGCACATTAGCCATACCAACCAAATGCTTTGCTTTATTATTGGGATAGCTTACACTGCGGATATAAGTAAAAACTTCGTCGGGGTTGGATGCAGCCAGGCTTTCCGGATCGGGAAAACGTTCAAAAAGCGCGGGGGTTACCTGGTTGATGCGCTTATCAGTACACTGTGCCGAAAGGATTACCGCGACCAATAATTGATAAGGTGATGAATAATGTAATTCGGTAACGGCGTTTGGTTGCTGCTTTGAAAAATAATCAACAAAATGGTGGTAGCGTTCTGATCTGAGCATGGGTAAAAATAGGCAAAAAAAACCCGGAGTAAACTAAATTACGCCGGGTCTTCTCTTTAGGCTGCGAACTACCGCAAACTTTTTGAGTGATCAAGTATGTAATGAATGGTTTGCAGTTTTGGCTTTTTCATTAAAAGGTCAAGGTCTGCGCGGATCGAATGATAGAATATCAAATCGTCGCCTTCTAAGTTTTCATTCAAATCTAACTTTTTCACTTCAGTTTGGTTAGTGAGCCCGTTTAAGGTAAAGGTTTCACCCATAAGCTTGTTATAATTAATTGAAATAATAACGCAAGCTATTATATAATATTTTACTAAATGAAAATTAAATGAAAAATTATTTGACGAGAAAAAAGATTGAAGATTAGTTAATTAAAGATTAGCTATTAAAGATTAAAGATTTGTTATTAAAGATTAGATAAAAAGTTCGAATTGGAGTATTTAGTGCTGCCCTTACCACAAACTACGCACTCAAAACTTGCAGGCCCAATCTTTAATCTTCAATACCCAATCTTTAGTTCTTCAGACTCATCTCCTTGCTTTGCATCATTTTGCGCAGGTTATTGAGGGCGTAACGCATACGGCCCAGGGCGGTATTGATGCTTACGTCTGTAATGTCGGCTATGTCCTTAAAGCTCATATCGGCAAAGTGGCGCATTATTAATACTTCCTTTTGCTCTGAAGGCAATAGTTGTATCAAAACCTTTAAGTCGCTATGTGTTTGCTGGCGCACCATGCGGTCTTCAGTGCTTTCATCATAGTTGCCCAATACCTCAAAAATATCGAAATCATCTCCATTACTTACCATTGGTGCCCGTTTTTCGCGGCGGAAATGGTCGATAACCAAATTATGGGCAATACGGGTTACCCAGGGCAAAAACTTGCCTTCTTCGTTATATTTGTTAGCCTTTAACGTATTGATAACTTTGATAAACGTATCCTGAAAAATATCTTCGGCTAAGTATTCATCTTTAACCAATAAATAGATGGATGTGTAAATTTTTGACTGGTAACGGCGGAGCAGTTCAACCAGCCCTTTTTCGTCGCCATTAATGTATAGATGGATTAGATCCTGATCACTTTGCAATTGAAAATCCATAGAAGATTACTACTTAGTTTAATTTAAAACCGAAATATTTTTAAGTAGAGTTTGTATCTATAGAATGGTTCTCCTTCTTGTTAAGAAATTGTTATATCAAATAAAGCCAATTTTGTATTATAAAACAAATAACTTTAGTTAAAAAATGTTAAAAAAGAGTCAAGATGCAAGAATCAAGAGCCAAGACGCAAAAGTAAAGGCTTGTTTGTTACATACATACATGGTTAATTTGCGTCTTTTTAATAGAATTTTACTCCCACTTATTCTCCTGATTCTTGGTTCCTGGTTCTTGACCCTTCATTCGTCACCCTATTGCAACTATTTTTTTAATTGCCTGTTGCTATGCATACTATTCGCAAACCCATTTGGATACTGCTAAAAATTTTAGGATTTTTGCATTTTGGAGAATAGTCCGTATGAACGAATTAGAAAAAGACCCTCAAAAAAATATTATCATAAAAGGCACCCGTGTCCACAACCTTAAAAATATGGATGTGGCTATACCCAAAAATAAGCTGGTGGTGATTACCGGCATGTCGGGTTCGGGTAAATCGTCGCTGGCATTTGATACTTTATATGCCGAAGGGCAGCGCCGTTATGTAGAAAGTCTTTCCTCATACGCGCGCCAGTTTTTGGGCCGTATGAACAAGCCCGATGTAGACTATATTAAAGGCATAGCCCCGGCTATCGCCATCGAGCAAAAGGTAATTACGTCTAATCCGCGTTCAACCGTTGGCACCTCTACCGAAATGTACGATTACCTGAAGCTGCTTTATTCGCGTATCGGCAAAACCTATTCGCCCATATCCGGAAATATTGTAAAAAAAGATTCGGTTACCGATGTGATCAATTTTATTATGGCCTTGCCTGTTGATACCCAGGTTACCCTGCTATGCCCCTTATACCCGCATAACGACCGCAGCCTTAAAGAGGAACTGGCCGTATTGATGCAAAAAGGTTTTGTGCGGGTGGAGTATCAGCAAAAGCTGTCGAGAATTGAAACGTTACTGGAAGATGAGACGATAGATAATAGCTCATGGTCTATAGACGACGGCAAACAGGCTATCGCCGGCCGCCATGAACAATCAACTATGAACTATGAACCTGTAAGGATTGTCATTGATCGTATTACTAAAAATGATGAAGATGAAACCGTTAGCCGTTTAGGCGACTCGATCCAGACCGCTTTTTTTGAGGGTAAGGGCGATTGTTTTGTGCGTTATATGGCACCGGGAACTGACGTTGAAGAAGAACGCTTTTTTTGCGACCGCTTTGAGCTGGATGGCATTCGTTTTGAAGAGCCCAGCCCTAATTTTTTCAGCTTTAACAATCCGTACGGGGCCTGCAAACGCTGTGAGGGCTATGGTAAGGTTATCGGCATTGATGAGGACCTGGTTATCCCCGATAAAAGCAAAAGCATTTACGAGGGCGCTATTGCCCCATGGCGCGGCGAAAAAATGCGCGAGTGGAACGATCTGTTGATAAAACACTCTTTAAATTTCGACTTTCCCATTCACCGCCAGTATAACCAGCTAACCGAAAAACAGCAAAGGCTGTTATGGGAGGGTAATAAATACTTCCGTGGTTTGGATGAGTTTTTTAAGGAGATGGAGGCCCAAACCTATAAAATTCAATATAGGGTGATGTTGTCGCGATATCGCGGCAAAACTACCTGCCCTGAATGCAAGGGCAGCCGCCTGCGCCAGGATGCCGCTTATGTAAAGATCAATGGAAAGTCAATAACCGATATTGTATTAATGGCGCTGGATACAGCGCTGGAGTTTTTCAGAACTATTGAACTTAACGAAAACGATGCTAAAATAGGCAAGCGTTTACTATTGGAGATCAGCAACCGGCTCAGTTTTTTAAATGATGTTGGTTTAAGCTATTTAACTTTAAACCGCTTATCAAATACCCTGTCGGGCGGCGAATCGCAGCGCATTAACCTGGCTACTTCGCTTGGCAGCAGTTTGGTGGGTTCGGTATATGTGCTGGACGAGCCAAGCATCGGCCTGCACCCGCGCGATACCCAGCGGTTAATTACCGTTTTAAAATCATTCCGCGATGTAGGCAATACCGTGTTGGTTGTTGAGCACGAAGAAGAAATAATGAAGGCCGCCGACCATATTATCGACATCGGCCCTGCAGCCGGTACGCATGGCGGCGAACTGATCTTTTCGGGCACTTATGATGAAATTATAAAGGATAATAACAGCCTTACCGGGCGTTATTTGAGCGGAAAGGAAGAGATTTCAATCCCCGCAACACGCCGCAAATGGCATGATTTTATTGAAATAAAAGGTGGTCGTGAAAACAATCTGAAACATGTGGATGCAAAATTCCCGTTAGGCGTGCTCACCGTGGTTACAGGAGTGTCGGGCTCTGGCAAAACAAGTTTGGTTAAACGTATACTGGCTCCAGCCCTCCAAAAAGTATTGGGCAACTATTCGGGCGAGCAAACCGGGTCGTATGACAGTATTGAGGGCGATTATGCAAAGATTGAACAGGTGGAAATGGTTGACCAAAATCCCATTGGCCGCTCGTCGCGGTCAAACCCGGTTACTTATGTAAAGGCCTGGGACGAGATACGTAACCTCTATGCGGGGCAGCCGGTGTCAAAAGCGGCGGGATTAAAACCATCGGCATTTTCATTTAATGTAGAAGGCGGCCGTTGCGATGTTTGCCAGGGCGAGGGTGAGGTGAAGATAGAAATGCAGTTTATGGCAGATATTTTCCTTACCTGCGAAGCCTGTGATGGTAAACGCTTCAAGCAACATATATTGGACGTTACTTATAATGAAAAAAACGTATCAGACGTATTAAGCATGACCATTGACGAGGCGCTTGAGTTTTTTGCCAAAGAGCCAAAGATACTGGCTAAAATAAAACCACTGGTTGAAGTGGGCCTGGGCTATGTGCAATTGGGGCAATCATCCAATACACTATCAGGTGGCGAGGCGCAACGCATTAAGCTGGCATCGTTCCTGGTAAAGGGAAATAACACGCATAAAACCTTGTTCATTTTTGATGAACCCACAACCGGGCTGCATTTTGCGGACATTAAAAAGCTGCTCAAATCATTTGACGCGTTGCTTGACCACGGCAATACCATTATTGTAATTGAGCACAATATGGATGTAATTAAGTGCGCCGACTGGGTTATTGATATCGGCCCCGAAGGCGGCGATAATGGCGGCAAAGTTATATTTGAAGGCCTGCCCGAAGACCTGATCAAAGAGCAAGCCTCTTATACCGGAAAGTTTTTGAAGGATCGGTTTTAGGGCAGAGATTGGTGATTAGTTAATTAGAAATTAGCTATTTCCCGCAGGTCCAGAGCGGCAGAAATCGCGAAAAGATTTGATCTTTTAAAAAGTTGTCAAATCTAATTCCCCGCCACAATAATCCACCGATTTGTCATTGAAACAAGAGCCGTGCAGTGGGCAAGCGCGGTTGAAGTAATCTCGTCGACATACATACTGTTTAGGCACGGCGACGGGATTGCTTTGTCGCCACTGCGTTTTAACCCAACCCTGCTCTAATGACAAGCTGGCTAAAAACAAATATACCCGGGTAGAAACAATCCTTCAATCTTCTAATCCTACAAATCAAAGTTCAGCCAAAAAAAAGCCGCCCGGTTACCCGGGCGGCTTTACTATTTCAGCATTAAATACTATTGCAATTGAAACAGGTATGTTATGTAATTATAATTGCTTAGCTGAACGCTGCCGCTGGTAATAACCAGGCGCAGCGCATAGTTTTTAATACTGTTGCCAATGGCCGTACCGTTAAGCGCTATATTAACTACAGCTGTACGCTGGCCTGCGGGTATAGTACCGCTTGCATTTGTAATGGTATAATCGGCGGCAGGCAATGCGGCGTAGCTGGGTATTACCGTTGTTTCCAAAGCCGGGGTTACCCGTGTTGCTGCAGCAGTGCTGGGTGCAGCCGGAAACAACACCGCGCTGTTGGCATCCACACTTACGGTAAAGGTAACCGGAACGGTTAACACCGCAGGCGAAGCCAGGTTAATAGTTAAAGGCAAGTTATAAGTGCCCGCAGAAGCTACAACCGATATATCATTAGTTGTTCTAACGGCGCTCGAAGGCCCTACCAAAATTGCCTGGTTAGAACCGAAAGACGCTAAAGGGATCTCAAGCAATGGCGGCGAACCTGCGAAATCAATAAAGCGCGGGTCTTTAAGGCATGAACTTAAAGATAATACTGCCAATGCCATGATTGACAATATTTTATAATTTATAGATTTTATCATTTTCATATTATTTATGGATTAATATTTCTTGCCCAGAATATAAGGCTTGTAAACGGATTAACAGCTGGTTCGGCTGCTACAGCAGCAGCATTGGTTGTCGTCTCTGTAGACGGGAAATATATGCGGTTAGGTGCAACCCCTGTACCCAAAGCTCCAGGCTGTTGTGTACGCGCCCCGGCTGGCTGCAATGCACTCGGACTAAGAAGATTAGGCATACCTGTACGGCGGTACTCATTATAGGCCTCAAAAAATCCAAAACCTATAAGTGATATATACTTTTGAGTAATAATTGCCCGCTGTAATGCTGTGCCGGCAGGCATAGTGCCATTAGCATTGGTTTGCACCCCGGCAACTTTATCAGAAGGTGCGGGAGCAGCAGCTGAAGCTGCCCAGTTTACGTCAACAATAGGCTGGCTGTAATAAGCAGTGGCTGCCGCTGCGTAGTTTGGAACATTTAACTGCTTAAATGAAGCCGTTATACCGCGCTGGTAGTAATCCTGGGCGCTGCCTGCACCTGAAACAGGGCCTGCAACGTAGCCTTCAAGCACCCCTTCTGCCATAAGGAAGCAGGCTTCAGAACCCTGTACTACCGGCTGCGCCATACTTGGGCTCTGTATTAAACCAAAGCCAATAGCACTGGTGTTTGAATTGCTGAGCTGCGTATTGCTTCCAAAAATTTGCCCTACAATTTGGCTTACATTATCCGGCACTACTGTTCCTGATTTTTGTGTTGTAAGCAGGGTAGGCTGGTAAACTTGTTTTAAACGAAGTGTATCATTATACCCTACCAGCATGTTAACATAAAAATTATTAGCAACATATTCCAGGTAATCCGGCTCGTATGAGCCCGCTGCCGAAATACCCCAGTTTGCCCAAAACGGCGCATATTGGCCGCCGGCGAAAGTTGAGTTTATGTAACCCGGCTGGGCCGAAACATTGGTATTGTCATCTAAGTAACCGTATGACGCGGTAGATTTCACCTCGGTTTGTAAGCCGGCTGTAAGCGATGTGAGGTTTGACTGGCGTATGGCTATCCTTAACTTCAGGAAATTGGCAAACTTTTGCCAGCTGGCCATATTACCCCCGAAATAGATATCAGAAATGCCGGGGTTGGTAGCCGATGTATTTACCATAGTTATTGCCGCATCTAACTGCTTCAACAGGTCAGCATAAATAGCGGGGCCCTTATCATAAGCCGGGAACATGTATTGATTGATGTTCAAAGCCTGGCTGTAAGGCACATCGTTGTAATTATCAACCAGCATTTCATAACAATATGCGGTCATAATTTTCCCGATAGCCGCAAAATTTACCAGCGAGGGGTTAGCCGCACCGTCTTGTATCAGCAAGTTATAGTTAGTGAGGTTGGTGTAATAAAAGTTAAACTCATTATATGAAGTATTGCTAAAGTTCATGGTTAGCGTTGTAGTAGACGGCACATAACTGCCGCTGGGCGCAAAATAACCACACCATATCCCAAACGTAAGGTATTGGCTACCGTTGGTAGTGGTGGTGCTGGACTGCAGCGCGCCGGCCAGCAGATCTTGCGGCGTAGCCGAAGACGGCGTATTTGGATTGACTGACTGATTAAGAAAGCCTTTTTGGCAACCGGCAATAGCCAGTGCAAAAATCACGATCGTTGTTAATAGATATGTCTTTTTCATCTTTATAATATTTAAAAAGTTACGTCCAGTTTAGCGCCAAATATCCGGGCTGACGGATTGGTAAGACCAGGGCTGCTGGTCGCGTTTGAAGTATCGCCATTACCAGTACCACTAACTTCAGGATCGCCCCAGAAATTGGTTTTAGGCACCCAGATAAACAAGTTACGACCGGTTAACGAGAATTTTAACCCTTTGATGTATTTACTGTTTTTTACAAACTGGTTTAAATTAAAGCCAAGGTTAGCTTCCCTTATCTTCCAGAAAGCGCCGCTGGTTACAAACGGGCTGGTGGGGGCATTGGTGCCGCCAACTGTAGAGTTTTGCCAATACTTATAGTTACCGTCGGCAGTAGATATGTTGGTGTTAGGCACATAAGCGCCTGCCGAGTTTACATATACCGAATTAGGATAAATACCCGGCTCGCGTCCGTTTTGGGTAGTATAAGCTGATGCACCGCCGAATACAAAGGTTGAGCCATTGGTATAGTCAGCAACATAACCTGTGCGGTATTCTGCAACTACGTTAAAGCTCAAAAATTTATAGCTTACATCAGCATGCAGGCCCAGCATCCACTCGGGGCTGGTGCGGCCTAATTCTATCTGGGTTTGGTTTGTAAGCGGCAAGCCTGTAGTTGATGATACAACAACCTGGCCGGTAGCCGGATCGCGCTGGTAATCTGTACCCTTAACTTCCGGGAATGGCTGGCCAACTATAGCATATTGGTTACCGCTACCGCCGCTAATGTTAAACTGCGGTATATTTGGCAATAACGATATTACCTTTGATTCGGTATTGGTTAAGGTAGCGCCTACATCAAGACCAACCCTGTTTTTTGCCTTGGTTAACGGCGATACAGTTAAACCTGCTTCAAAACCGCTCGACTGCAGCTGCCCAACGTTGAGTAACTCGGCGCTGTAACCGGTAGACGGCGATGTGCCGATGCTTAAAGTCTGGTTCCTGTCGTTTTGCTTATAATAGGTAAAGCTGCCGTGAATAACGTTATCAAAAAAGCCCAGTTCGGTACCAAATTCAATTTCAGTAACCCTTTCAGGCACAATGTTGGTATAATTAGTTGTACTAGCTGATAAACCGGGTAACGAACCAAAAGGGAAACCACCGCCTGTAGTACTATAAGTATTGTTAATTTGATAAGCGTTAACGTTTACCTGGCCGGTAATACTATACGCCACCCTTAATTTACCATAGCTCAGCACTTTATTGTTTTTTAAAGCGTCTATTGCATCCGTAAATACAAATGAACCCGATACACCCGGATACCAGTAGTTTTGATTGTTAGTTGATAACCTTGAATCGGCCTCATGACGTATAGAACCGTCTATAAAAGCATAATCCTTGTAACCAATTGTTGCATCGCCAAAATAAGATATCTGGTTAATAGTAGTTGAACCCTCGTTGGCTGTTGGTGTACCGCCATTATAATTAAGGTTATATAAACCGGTAACAAATAATTGAGTGGCACCGGCCTGTACAAATTTTTCATGCTGGTCCCATATAGTCGAACCTAATAATAAATTTGTTTTAAAATCCTTTGATAAGGTAGGGTGCAAGCTCACAATCACATCCTGCTGCAACCTTGAAAGGCCGGTGGTACCGCTTCCATCGCCTGTTGCCTGGGTATCAGATACAGTAGCAGGTATTATACCGCCCGGGGTACCTGAAGGTACGTTACCTGCGCCTAATGGATCTTTTACGCTATATGGCGTGAAATCAACCTCAGCCTTGGTGGTGCGGTTATCATAAAAGCCAATATTATCCGTCAATTTATAGTTAATATCCAAATACTTGGTTGGCGATAAGGTTAAATTAACATTAGCTAACAAAACATTACGCGTAGTGATGCTTCTTGAGTTAGCAACGTTCCAGTAAGGGTTGGTAGCATAAGCGTCATAAAAATCGCTGGTGTTACCATACAGGCTGGTGTTGGATGAATCTTTAAAATACGAAAGCGGAATATTGGCCGGTATTTGCAGTAATAATTCAGCAATAGGCTGGTTTTGAAAATAACTGCCGCCCGCCTGGTTGACCTCTGTATTGGTATAAGTTAAGCTGTACTCAGCCTTAAATATACCATACCGTTTGCCTCCCTTAAATGTAGCCGAATACCTGTTGTTTACATCACCGGGCACGTTACCATGCTGAAGCGCATTTTGGGCTGACATATTAAAATAATCATCGGCATTACCAGAGCTCACTGCTATATTATTTTGCTCAATAATACCTGTTTGATAAAATTGCTGGAAAGGGTTTTTACCTACTGAAGAATAAGGAAGAGTAAGCGTGGGTCCGGTAGGGCTGCCTGCAGGGGCACCTTCTGTAACCATATGCCCATCAAATGCCGGGCCGTATAACTGGTTTTCATAAGGTACCTGCTGGAATAACCCGCTTAAGGCATTAATACCACCCTCACTAAGGTTTTCACCACCGTTTTGCCCATACTGGGTTTGTATCTTCGGGTAGTAAGCCGGTTGCATGGCCTGTACAGAGTTTGAATAAGTAACTGTAGGCTTGCCATTTGCCGATCCTTTTTTGGTGGTAATTACGATAACACCGTTTGAAGCTTCAGAACCGTATAGCACACCCGCACTACCACCGTTCAATATATCATAGCTTTCGATGGTGTTAGGGTCGATCGAGGATATGTCGCCATTGGGCAAAGGCACACCATCAACAACAATCAACGCGGCGTTGTTACCGTTTATTGAACGCTGGCCCCGCAGATCAATTTTGATGGCCGCGTCAACACCGGTACCTGTTGTACTAACGTTCAAGCCCGCAACTTTACCGGTTAAGCCGGTTAATAAGTTGGTTTCAGCGCTCTCGTTAGTTTCGGTGCCGCTTAAGTGAGTTGAAGCATAGCCGGTGGCTTTCTCCTCCACCTTTCTGCCCAGTGTACCGGTTACCACAACTTCGCCCAATTGCGTGTTGTTGCTTTCCATGGACACATCAATAGCCCCGGTTGGTTTTACAGCCTGCTCAATTTGCACATAACCCACATAAGTGAATACGAGGGTTGCATTTGCAGGAACATTTGGTAAGATAAATTTACCGCTCGCAGTGGTTTGTGCACCAAGAGTGGAGCCTTTTACTTTGACAGTTACCCCGGGGATCGGCAAGCCGTCCTCCTTTGAGGTAACTGTACCAGTAACAGTACGATTTTGTGCATATACCTGTGTTATGCATAACATCAGGAAACACAAACTTACTAGTAGAAGTTTTTTCATGTTTAAATAATAAGATCAGTTAATACTTAGTTAATTAATTATAAAAGTAGTGTTACATTATCAAATTGTCAAATAAAAAGTGTAAAAAGTGTAAATATTTTTTCTGAAAGGATAAAAATACAAGGAAAGTTGAAAAAATTAGTACTATGCATTGCATAATACAATTTAAAACATATATCTTTGCGTTATGATTGTCGAAAACACACAAACGCAAATGCGCAAGGGCATATTAGAGTACTGCATACTTTCAATAATAGGACGGGATGAGACCTATGCATCTGATATCATCGCAGAGCTGAAACAAGCGCAACTGCTTGTTGTAGAAGGTACTTTGTACCCGTTATTGACCCGTTTAAAAAACAATGGCCTGCTAACATATAACTGGGTCGAATCCACGTCGGGCCCCCCGCGAAAGTATTATACCCTATCTGCCGAAGGGCGAAATGTTTTAGAACAGTTGGACAAAACCTGGCAGGAACTGGTATTCGCGGTTCAAACCGCCGTTAAAAAAAATAATTCACTATAAACTATCACATACCATGAACAAGACTATAATTATCAATATAAACGGCTTTGTATTTCATATTGAAGAGGATGCCTATGAAATATTAAAGAGTTATATGACGGATGTTAAGCGTCATTTCTTAAACTCGGCCGACAGCCATGAAATTACAACCGACATTGAGAACCGCATTGCCGAAATGTTTACCGAAATACTGGCCCGCGACAACAAGCAGGCAATTGTTGAGCAGGACGTTAACGCGGTTATTGAGCAAATGGGCAAAGTTGAAGACTTTGAATATCCCGAAGATGGTCAAAACTTTAATAACGCCGGTCCCTTTAACCGGGGTACACGCACCTTGTTCCGCGATGGCGATGACCATTTGCTGGGTGGCGTATGCGCGGGCCTGGCCAATTATTTTGATATCCAGGCAGTTTGGGTACGGCTGGCATTCTTCATTTCGTTCATGTTTTTTGGGGTGGGGTTCTTTCTATATATCATATTATGGATAGTGGTTCCTAAAGCAACCACACGTGCCGACCGGATGGCCATGAAGGGACAGAAGCTGGACCTTCATGGTTTCAAAAAAAACCTGGAAGATGAATTAACGGCCGTTCGCGGTTCACTGTCCGACCTGGGTCACGATGCCAAACCTTTTATTTATAAAACCCGCGATTTCTTTGGCGATTTCTTTCATCACCTGGGCGTGTTTTTTGGCAGCGCCGGCAGGGTGCTTGTCAAAATGCTGGGCGTAATTGTGCTTATGACTTGCTTTAGCCTGCTGATAGCGCTGATAGTGATGATCATCGGCTTCCTGGCTTACGGTAAAATGGGGCTTTATCATATATTCCCGTTTAATGTGTTAGAGTACCAGTTAAATACTGTAATATTAATTGCCGCGTTTTTGCTGCTTGCCATACCTTTATTGGTAGTGATCATGCTTATTTTGAGCGCAGTATTTAATGCCAGGGGATTAAACAGGGCAGCCGGATCGACATTTTTATCTGTCTGGATAATTACCCTGGGCGTAGTGATTTATTATACCGCAAAAGTAAGCGCCGATTTCAGACATGAAGAAAAGTTTAGCCAAAGCATCAGTATTAAACCTACAGCCAGCAATACCTATTACCTAAGCCTTAATGATGTTAAATATCTAAGCGCCGAGGATAGCGTGAGGCTAAGTATAAAGGAACACTTTAATAACCGGGTAATTTTGGATGATGATGATGCGGACGATGTTGAATCGCCAAATAATGTATCTATTGTTATTGAAAAAAGCGATGTTGCCAAACCTGTATTGGTTGAGTCATTCAGCGCCCGGGGGCGTAATGATGCCGATGCGCTTGCCAATGCCCAAAGTACTACCTACCAGTTTAAACAACAGGACTCTGTATTAAAATTTAACCGCCATTTAGAGAAACCGCTTAACAACCTATGGCGCAACCAGGAGATACACCTTATATTAAAGATGCCTTTAAACGCTAAAGTAATTATAGAGAGGCCGCTTGCCCGTTATATCGACAACCTTAATATATATCAGTGTAACGATATCAATAAACAGCACGATGCCCCTTCAACCACTTTTATAATGACCGCAGATGGGTTACAATGCAAGGTGGATACCCTGGTAACGGTGAAGCCCTACTTAAAATAATTTAATATAGAATAATGAATTTCGAATGATGAATAATGAAGTATTTTAAGTTGATTAAAGTTACTTCGACATTCGGTGTTCGAAATTCATTATTCGATATTAATTCCTTTCTTACTATCTCTTAACTTAATGCGTCTGCCCCGGTTATTTACCCAGCACCATCAATTCGCTCATGGTTGGATTAACACTTCCGCCCCGTGGCTCAAGCGTTACTGCAAAGGCATCAGCACTACCAATCGGCTTCATTTCCTTCATATCTGCCGTATCGCTTGCTGTTTTATCAAATACACCCAGGTCAACCGGTTTGCCGCCAACAAGCGCCCATAGCTGGTATTGATGCTCCCGGTCATTTTTAGGCATATATAAAGCTGCCATCGCAATTATCACTTTCTTTTTAGCAGGACTCCAGGCCACTGTCATATTAGCTGATGGAACTTTTCCGGTTGGTTTTAATCGTATCAATTTATAGCTGGTATCTTTAAAAATACCCAGTTGCTTGTCTTTAAAACCAATCATTTTTCCAATTTGGGCAGACGATCCTGCCAACTGTGCATTAAATCGCTGCAATTGATCGTCCTTATTAATCAACTGCTGATCCTTAAAACTTACTGCTTTACTGATTTGCTGGTTTTGGCTGGATAATACAGCTAATTGCGTATTAGACTCCTGCAACTGATTATGCATATTATATAATGCAACAAGGCTTCCGATTAATAATGTAACAGAAGCCGCGAAAGCATATTTATAAAAATTATTTGTAGTTGGTGCCACCGGCATCATTATAACATTATCCTTAACTACAGGTTTTTTAGTGGCAAATGTACTGTCGTCCGCAAAATTGGTAAGTAAGCTGTTTAAATTTTTATCCCGTTGGTTTGTTGAAGGGTTAATTGCATTTGTACCTGCATATAATTCCATCGCCCTCTCAATTTCTGCTACCTCGGTTCTTATACGCTCATGTTTAGACATCATCTCCTCTACCTGCAACCTTTCGTCAGGCGTTATATCCCCCAAAACATAAAGTTCCAATATTCCTGTTTCCATGTACGCTTGCAACTCGTTCACTTACTTAGCCTTTCAATTAAAGTGTTTCCTCAACAGCTGGATAGCCATTCTTAACCTGGTTTTAATGGTCCCAAGCGGTATGCCTAATTCTTCGGCAGCTTCCACATGGGTATACCCTTTAAAATAAACCAAATCAATAATCGACTTTTGTTCGGGCTTTAGTGTTCCCACCAGCTCTTTAATACCCAGCAACTCAGGTTTGTAAACTGTATTCCTTTGTTCGTCTATGAAAGTTACGTTATTTTCGAGCTCACGGTTTTTGGTTTGGTTCTTAAAATCTTTTGATCTTATTTTATCAATGGCCAAGTTCCGCGCAATATTGACCATCCATGTAAATAAACGCCCTTTTTCCGTGCTGTAGCTGGAGAAAGAATGCCATATTTTTACAAAAGTTTCCTGTAAAACATCTTCTGCAACCGGGGTATCTATTACTATCCGGGAAATTACACCGAACAGGGAAGAAGAATACATATCATAAAGCGCTTCGACCGCCACTTTCTCGCGCTTGGTTAACGCGAGAACCAGTTCTTCTTCTGAAAGGGATATTTTGTGTTTTTTCGTCAACGGGTATCGTTTTACTCGACGCGGTGAAGATATAAAGGAAATATCAGATTTCAAATAGGTGTTTTTCAGCATGATAGGATGAACGGACCAACGGACCGCTTTCTACGTACCTGAAACCTTTGTCGAGCCCAACCTGTTTGTAAAAAGCAAACCGATCAGGATGTATCCAGTCAATAACCGGGTGATGGTTGCGGGTTGGCTGTAAATATTGCCCTAAAGTAAGAATTTGAACACCTGAAGTTAGCAGGTCGTCCATAGCTTCCAAAACATCTTCTTCCCGTTCGCCTAAGCCCAGCATAATGCCAGATTTAGTGCGCAAACCCGCTTCGGATATCTGTTTTAAACATGCCAGGCTGCGGTCGTATTTGGCTTGTATACGTACTTCTTTTGTTAGCCGGCGTACAGTTTCTAAATTATGCGATACCACTTCGGGGCGTGTTTGCAACACCCGGTCTAAATTTTCGGCATTGCCCTTAAAATCAGGCAGTAAAGTTTCTAACGTAGTTTCAGGGCTTTCCTTGCGAATGGCATTTATAGTTTCGGCCCATATTATAGAGCCGCCGTCTTTCAAATCATCCCGGTCTACCGATGTAATTACGCAATGCTTAACCTGCATCAGCTTAACCGAATTGGCTACACGGTTAGGCTCGTCCAAGTCAACAGCCAGCGGCCTGCCGGTAGCTACCGCGCAAAACGAGCAGGAGCGGGTGCAGATATTACCTAATATCATAAATGTAGCCGTACCTGCTCCCCAGCACTCGCCCATGTTGGGGCAATTGCCGCTTTCGCAAATGGTATGCAGCTTATGCTCGTCAACCAGGCTGCGTACCTGCGCGTATTCCTTACCTACAGGAAGCTTCACCCTAAGCCAATCAGGCTTGCGGGGCTTTTCAAGTGGAACTACGGGTAAGTCGATCATGATGCAAAAATAGGTAAAAAACTATGCCCCTAACCCCCTAAAGGGGAAATTATAGTTTTTTATGGAATTATTACAGTTTGTTGATAAGTAAATATAATTAAATAGTTCACCTTATCAAAAAGCAAACTTTAGAAGATTTCGCCAGTCGGTATCCGGGAAGCAAAAACTCATTGGAAGATTGGACAGAAAAGTTAAAGCTTGCAAATTGGGAACAACCAGCTGATATGAAACAAAGCTTTAATACTGTAGATCTTTTGGGTAAAAGCAGCTGCCAGGTTGTTTTTGATATCGCGGGGAATAACTACAATGATTTGCAAATATTTATTTGGAGCAACGCAGGTACATTTGTTTGTTTGCCGGATGGGGACACACGCAGCATATAGTAAGATTTGCAAACAGGGGATGCAGTACACTATTTATCTTTATTAAATATTGAAGCAACCGCAATAAAATATACAATCATTAACAGCAGGGAGCAGTACAATAACTATTGTGATCAACTGGAAACTTTATTGGCCCGGGAAAATAACGAAATGCTACAGGATGAAACCGATCTGTTGACCTTACTCATTGAAAAATATGATGAGGAACATAATACTTTTAAGGAAAGCGATCCAATTACCCTGCTCCGGTCTTTCATGCAGGATCATCATTTGAAACCGCAGGATATGACCGAAATATTAGGAATAAGCAAAGGTTACGTATCTGAGATCGTAAATTACAAAAAAGGGTTGTCAAAAGAAGTTATCCGGAAATTAGCCACCCATTTCAAAGTAAGGCAAGAAGCTTTTAACCGGCCGTATAAATTGGTGTCGCCTGTTAATGTGCATCTGCGTAATGCAAGTGTGATGAATACCACTAAACAATCGCAATACCCCTAATTGAAGTGTATATACAGGGCAGGGCTAAAAGAATACGGGCTAACTGAACGTTAAATTACAAAAAAGCTTAAAAATTAAAATTTAGGTTTAAATTTGTATACCTAACATCCCCCCTTTAGGGGGTTAGGGGGCAATATGGCAACCATACAAACTACCTACCTCGGCGGACTACGTACCGAGGCTATCCACCTGCAATCAGGCACAAAAATTATTACCGACGCGCCTACTGATAACCAGGGCAAAGGCGAAGCGTTTTCTCCAACCGACCTGCTTTCAGAATCATTGGCAGGCTGCGTATTAACTACAATGGGCATAGCTGCGAATACTCATGGTATTAATATAGATGGTACCACAGCCGAGGTTACCAAAATTATGGCACCCAACCCGCGGCGCGTGGCCGAAATCATTATTGATCTTAAATTTCCGGGAGAATATACCGATAAGGAGAAAAGCATATTAGAGCATGCAGCATTAACCTGCCCGGTTGCAGTAAGCCTGCATCCGGATGTGAAGAAAACGACCAGTTTTGGGTGGGATTGAAGATTAGTTATGAAGATCAAAGATTAGTACCTGTCAATTTAAAAGCCCTGTAAGTTTTTATTTACAAGGCTTCTTTTATACCAGCGCTCAACTAATCTCTAATTAACTAATCTCTAATCTCCAACACCGTTTCATCCACAGAAATGCCGCCATGCGATTGATCTAAAACACATTCGCCATCTTTTATCAATAATAACTGGGGCGATTCGTGGTGTACCTGGAAATCCTGGGCAACTTGGTTTGATATATCGCGGTATTGAATGAGGTCTAAAAAATAGAGGGGTAAATTTTCTGGTAGTGCTTCCCAATCCAATTCAAAACGTCTTTTGGCCATCGAGCTGATGGGGCAACGGCTGCTATGCTTAAAAATTAAGCTATAGCCTTGTTGTTGTTTGATCTCACTTATCTGTTCCGGGGATTCTAATAAAGTCCAATTCATTGTTTTATTAAATACTATACTGCAAAGTTACAATGCAAATGCAGCTTAGCTTTAAGCAAATAATAAAAATGACATTTAGCTGTTAACGGCCGCTGCGGGGATAGGAAGCATAAGCCGGGCAAAGCTTATTAGAGCATGAAGACATCATTCCTAATGTTAAGGCGATAAGGGCGATACAGATTACTTTTTTCATTTTACGTTATAATAAGTGTATTACGTATTTTAGTTATGCAAAGTTTCGGCCAAATCAGCCATTTTTATTGCAGTTACTGCGGCTTCGTCTCCTTTATTGCCATGTTTACCGCCTGCGCGGTCAAGGGCCTGCTGTTGGTTATCCGTTGTTAACACACCAAATATAACAGGTTTTGAGTATTTAATGGCAACATTGCTTATGCCATTGGCAACGGCGTTGCAAATAAAATCAAAATGCCGGGTTTCTCCCTGTATTACACAACCCAGGCAAATAACCGCATCTAATTTAGTGTTTTTTAATAACAGATCGGCACCCGATGTTAATTCAAAACTGCCCGGTACTATATAGGTAGAAATATTTGCGGGCAACGCACCGTGAGCTACCAGGGTTTGATAAGCGCCCTTATATAATGCGTGGGTAATTTCTTTATTCCATTCCGAAACAACAATGCCAAAACTATACGGAGCCGCTGATGGCACCACGGTTCCGGTAAAATCAGATAGGTTTTTTAGTTGTGTGGACATCCGTTGGTGATTAGAGATTGGTAATTAGAGATTAGTTGATCAGAGGTTAGTAAACTATTCAGGCCTAATCTCTAATTAACTAATCTCTAATCGCTAAAGTTTAGCTTCTGCACGCGCTATATATTCGTCAATGCCCTGGGCTTCGGCGCTTTCAGGATAATCGGTTTTTATTGATTTATAGGCTTCGCCGGCAGATTTGCTGTCATTGGCAGCTTCATAAACCAAACCCAGTTTCTTTAAATATAAAGGAGTCAGGAATATGTTTTTTGATTTATCTATCGCTTTTTTGAAGTAGGTTGCAGCTTTGTCGTAATCTTTCAATTCAACATAAGCATCGCCTGTACTTCCGTAAGCCTCAGCTGCTACCATTGTATCGTCGCCCCTGTATTCGGTAAAGTCGGCAATAGCCTTGCGGTATTCGCCTTTGTTTAAATAAGCCACTCCCAGGTAATAATAAGCAAGGTTGGCAGCTTTAGTGTTGCTGTAATCGCTAACAATTTTTTCAAATCCCGGGTAACCCGCATCACCTTTAATAGCTTTATCCCAATCCTTTTGCTCCCACGAGTTCTGTGCAACGTACATCTGATTGGCAGCAGCAGCCTCGCGTGGCCCTAAATATAATTTTTGGTATAGTACATAAATAATGACCATAGCAACAATGGCCGAACCAATAAATAGCAGGCTTTTTTGATTCTCGCGTACAAATTTGCCGGTCTGTCCAAAATCGCTATTTAATACAATTTTAGTATCCGCTGGGGTTTTTGACATTTTTATTCTAAATTAAAGTTTGCAAAACTACGTTTTTTAAAAAGTTTTAACAATACCTTTTTATATTAATAATGCAACCCGTCTTTTTTAATGTTGGCGATAACAAAAAGCGCCGTTGTAAAGTGCTAAATTTGCGGAGAGAATCAAGAGCCAGGAGCGTTTAGTACTAAATTATTTATCTTGATTCTTGCATCTTGATTCCTGATTCTCAAAATGTATTTAAAACAACTGTCTCTTATCAATTTTAAAAACTATGCTGGTGCCGAATTAACATTCAGCGAGGGTGTAAACGCGTTTATGGGAAATAATGGCGCGGGTAAAACTAATTTATTGGATGCTATTCATTACCTCTCACTGTGTAAAAGCTATTTTAATCCTATTGACAGCCAGCAAATAAAACAAGATGCTGATTTTTTTATCATCACCGGCACTTTCAACAAGAACGACCAGCAGGAAGCCATAGCCTGCTCGGTAAAACGCAATCAAAAAAAACAGTTTAAACGTAATAAAAAAGATTACCAGCGCCTTGCCGACCACATTGGCTTATTGCCCCTGGTAATGGTTTCGCCTTATGATATCAGCATTATCATTGAAGGCAGTGATGAGCGCCGAAAGTTTATTGATAATGTAATATCGCAAACTGATAATTTTTATCTGGATGAATTGATAACTTATAATAAAGTGTTGGGGAATAGAAACGCGCTGTTGAAAATAATCGCCAATGTGGGGAAATATGACCCCGGTTTGCTGGAGGTGCTGGACGAGCAACTAACCGTTTCAGGCAACCGCATTTTTGAAAAGCGCAAAGCTTTTATGGAAACCTTTACTGCCATATTTAATAAACACTACCGGTTTTTAAGCGATAATGCCGAGCAGGTTGAACTGACTTATGAATCGCCCCTTTTTACAGATGACCTGGCCGTATTGCTTAAAAAGAATATAGAGCGCGATAGGGCGCTTGAGCGCACCACGGCAGGTATCCACCGGGATGATCTCCAGTTTGTTATACATGGCATGCCTATGAAAAAATTTGGATCGCAGGGGCAGCAGAAATCGTTTTTAATTGCGCTTAAACTGGCGCAATACAGCTTTTTAACACAGCAAAAAGGGTTTAAGCCGCTATTATTATTAGATGATATTTTTGATAAATTAGACGACCTAAGGGTTACTAAACTAATGCAAATGGTATCTGATAACAGCTTTGGGCAGGTATTTATAACCGATACAAGCCCTACACGTGTTGAGCGCATATTTAATGATATAAACGTACCTGTTAAACTTTTTAAGGTAAGGGATGGCGAAATAGATGCGTAGCAATGATAAATCGCTAAAAGAGGCTATTGAACAAATGCTTCATGTTTATAAAATTAAACGCAAGTTTGATGAAACGGGTATAATAGCCTCATGGCCTCAACTGGTGGGTAAATCGGTAGCCAACCGCACAAAAGAATTATTTATCCACGACAAAAAGCTTTTTTTACGTATAGAATCGTCGGTAATAAAAAATGAACTGGTATTAATGCGAATGCAGATCATCAATAAAATTAACGAAGACGCTAACGCAATATTAATCGAAGATATTGTTTTTCTTTAGCTTGAGCCTGCTATGATGCGGCTTGACATAAAAATCATCGCGTATTACCGAATAGGCAACTAAAGTAACGCCGGGCGTTAAAAAAGCAAGCTGCACCTCGGGCGGGTGGTGAATAAAAAACAGCATGTGCACAAATATCACCAGTATAATTACTGCCACGTAAAGTGAATATTTGTATAACAATTTCATTGTTTAATTTTTAGATAATTTATAACGAAGCGCCTTTGCTTAAAGGCACCTCGTGCATTTATACAGACAAGCATTGTGCCAACAATAAATGTCGGCTAAAATTTCTCGAAAGCCGAAAAGAAGAAGTCGCCCTCAATTTTCGCATTTTCGTCAGAATCCGATCCGTGAACGGCATTCGCGTCAATCGACTTTGCAAACAGGTTACGTATAGTGCCCGGTTCTGCTTTTGATGGGTCGGTAGCACCAATAAGTTTACGGTAATCTTCAATAGCGTTATCCTTTTCCAGTATGGCGGCCACTATCGGCCCTGATGACATAAAGGCAACCAGGTCGTTATAAAAGCCACGTTCTTTATGTACGCTGTAAAACTCGCCCGCCTTTTCTGCACTTAACAGCGTATATTTCATGGCGGTTATTTTGAAGCCGCTTTTTATAATTTTATCTAAAATTCCACCGATATGGCCATTGGCAACAGCATCGGGTTTAATCATTGTAAATGTTTTATTACTTTCCATTATTTATATTGAATTGCGCAAAAGTAGCGTTTTACAGCCGAACCTTAAAGCTTTTTAATTATATATGAGGGTTTTTGCTTAATTTATTTAGCTTTGCACTCTTTTAGAAAATTGAATGTTGAATATTGCCCCGCTTATTAACCTTTTAGCGCAGCCTCAAAAAATAGTAATTACTACTCATCATAAACCTGATGGCGATGCTATGGGTTCGTCATTGGGTTTGTATAATTATCTAATACAGCAGGGTCACCATGTAAGGGTTATAACACCTACCGATTATCCCGACTTTTTAAGCTGGATGCCCGGTAACGGAGAGGTTATTATATATACAGAAAATTTGCAGCGATCCGCTGCGCTAATTGCCGAAGCCGCAATTATATTTTGCCTTGATTTTAATGCCCTTAGCCGCATTAATGAAATGGGCGACCTGGTGCGGGCAAGCACAGCCTTTAAAGTGATGATAGACCATCACCTGGAGCCCGAAGATTTTGACGATTACCGCCATTGGGATATTAATGCCTGCGCTACCGCGCAATTGGTATATGATTTTATTGTTAACTTACTCAATAATAAACATTTGGTTAATGCCGATGTGGCCACATGCCTTTACACCGGCATTATGACGGATTCGGCTTCATTTAAATTACCCAATACTACGTCAACTGTTCACCGTATTGCCGCCGATTTGATTGATGCAGGCGCGGTTAACTGGCGCATACATGAATTGGTATACGATAGCTCGTCTGAAAACCGGCTTCGTTTTTTAGGCCATTGTTTAACCAATTGCCTTGAAATTTTGCCCGGATACAATACGGCCATAATATCCGTTAGTAAGCAGGATATTGAAAAGTATTCGGTAAACACCGGCGATACCGAGGGCATTGTAAATTATGCGTTATCAATCAATAGCATACGTTTAGCGGCGTTTATTGTAGAAAGAAGTGACAAAGTGAAACTTTCTTTGCGTTCAAAGGGAGATTTTCCTGCAAATGACATTTGTAAAAAGTATTTTAGCGGCGGCGGACATCGCAACGCGGCCGGAGGGCAGTCTACAGATAGTCTTCAACAAGTTATTGATCAATTTAAATTAATTTTACCCGAGTACAAAAAACTGTTAATACAATAAAAAAAGAAAATGAAAAAAAACCTGATTTTTTTAGCGCTTGCAACAATAGGGTTAGCAAGTTGTAATGGTGGATTTAAAAAAGGCAATGCCGGTTTGTTATATAATATACATACCAACAATAGCGGCCCCACTATTAAACCCGGCGACTTTATAACCGCTAATGTAACTGCAAAAACCGACGCAGATTCGCTATTGTTTAGCACTTATGATGTTGAACATACGGTAACCACACTTATACCCCCCACGCATACAAAAGGGGATATTACTGAAGGTTTACTGCTATTGAAAGAAGGAGACAGCGCGACAATTAAAATTTTTCTTGATTCGCAAAAAACACAAAGGCCTCCAGGCTTTAAAGGCAAGTATATTATATACGACGTAAAGATTATAAAAGTAATTCCTAAAGGAACGCAAACCGATGCTGTATTCCAGGGTAATATCACCACCTACATGAGAGGCGAAACCGATAAGCGCAAAAACAGCGAAGCGGGAAATATAAAGAAGTATATTGCCGATAATAAGCTAAAGGTTACTACAACGGCCACCGGATTAAACTATATTGTTACCAGTCCCGGCACAGGGCCCGTACCGATTGCCGGTGATACGGTATTTGTGAATTATGTTGGTAGATTAGAAAATAACAACGTTTTTGAAACCAATATTAAGGCCGAAGCTATAAAAGCTAAAAAATACAATCCCTCAGTACCTTACCAGCCAATTCCAATTGTTGTTGGCCAGGGTAAAGTTATACCAGGTTGGGACCAGGGTTTAATGCTGTTTAATAAAGGCACCAAAGCTACTATGATCCTTCCATCCGATTTAGCATATAAAGAACAGGGCAACCAGGTAATAGGCCCCTATACAACGCTTATTTTTGATATAGAGGTGGTAAACATCAAACATCTTGATCCTAATGCCCCAAAACCGGCTGCACCGCAAATGATGCCACCGCCGCCGCCACCTGTAAAAAAATAAAACATTAAAATAGTATAGCCCTCCTTTTAACCGGGAGGGCTTTTTTTAAATTATGAAAAAATATATTATATACCTGGCAATAGCCGCCGTAGCGGTTAAGGTCAATGCGCAAACCCCAGGCACGTATCAGCGTACTGCAAAAGGTACCGAATACCAGTTATTCACACATAATGACGGGCCCAAAATAAAGCTGAATGATGTAATAACTTTTAATGCTATACAAAAAACAGGAAAAGATTCGGTACTTTTCAGTTCGTATGCCCAGGGCGCACCGTTACAGGCCCAGGTACAACCCGATGGTGACCTGATGGATATATTTCCATTGTTAACCCTGAAGGATAGTGTTATAGTAAAAATTCCAACCGATTCTATTTTTAAGAATAATGAGCAGCAGCGCCCTCCATTTTTGCCCAAGGGAAGCAATATGTATTTTACCTTGAAAATTGAAAGGGTACAATCATTAGATGAAGCCATTGCCGAACGCAACGCGTTAATGGATAAATACGCTGCCGAAGAAACGGTTAATACCGCTAAATATATCGCCGACCATAAAATGCTGCTTAAAACCACCGCTTCGGGGTTAAAATATAAGATCACTTTGCCTTCTTTAAAACGCAAGCCTTTGGTTGGCGATACCGTGTGGGTAAATTATACCGGCCGTACGCTGGATGGCCATGTTTTTGATTCGAGCGTTGCTGCCGAAGCAAAAAAGGCTGGTCTTGATCAACCGGGGGGACGCACCTACGAGCCTATAAAATTCGCTGTGGGTACCGGCATGGTTATACCCGGCTGGGACGAAGGTTTGCTATTATTAGGCGAAGGTTCAAAGGCCACATTTGTTGTCCCGTCAAAATTAGCCTATGGTGAAAAAGGGACCGGCGAAGGCACCATTAAACCGTTTAGCACCCTGCTTTTTGATGTACAGTTGGTAAGGATAAAATCAATTAAACATGCGCCAAAACCGGGAGTTAAAAAACCCGTAGCTAAAAAGCCAGCGGCTACTACGGCTAAAAAGAGTAACTAAAACAAAAATAAACCGTCATGCCAATCTGCCCAACGGCAGATTGGCATGACGGTTTTTAATTATTCCGCCTTACCTTTGCAGCATGATATTAACGGATACCCATACCCATTTATATTATGAAACTGACGAAGCAAAACGCGCCGCTTTAATGCAGCGTTGCGCAGATAACAGCATTAACCGCCTTTTTCTGCCAAATGTCGACATTGCATCAGTAGCAAAAGTGTTTGAGCTGGCAAAAGCGTTTCCTGCAAACTGCTTCCCTATGCTGGGGCTTCACCCATGCTCGGTTAAGGAGGGATGGCAGGCCGAATTGAGTGCTATCACTCAATCGGCCCAAAACCATAAGATATACGCTATTGGCGAAATTGGTATCGACCTTTATTGGGATAAGACCACCCTGCCCCAGCAAATAAAGGCTTTTAAGACACAGATAGCCTGGGCTAAAAGCTTAAAACTCCCTATAGTTATCCATTGCCGCGATGCTTTTAACGAGGTGTTCGAGGTATTAGAGCAGGAGCAGGACGAAGATCTGCGCGGCATATTCCATTGCTTTACAGGCACGTTCGAGCAGGCCCAAAAGGTTATCGCCCTGGGTTTTTACCTGGGCATAGGCGGCGTGGTTACCTATAAAAATGCCGGGCTGGATAAAATTTTATCTCAAATTGATCTTCGCCATGTGGTTTTAGAAACAGATTCTCCGTATCTTTCACCCGTTCCGTACCGCGGGAAACCTAATGAAAGTTCTTATCTGGTCTATATTGCCCAAAAGGTTGCCGATTTATACCAGGCCGACCTTGAAACTATAGCTCAAATAACAACAGCCAATTCAAAACAGGTATTCGGGGTATAAAATACTGTTGAACCATTAAATTATCCATCATTAAACCCTTATGAGTCAAATATTAATCATCTATACCGGCGGTACAATTGGTATGATGACCGACCCGCTTACTAAGGTGCTCAAACCTATCAACTTTGAGCAGATAATGGATAATGTGCCCGAATTAGAGAAACTCAACTGCAATATTAAAGTACATTCGTTCGAGGAAATCATTGATTCGTCCAACATGAACCCGGCGATATGGAGCCAGCTGGCCGGGCTTATTGAAGCCAATTATGATGCTGTGGATGGCTTTGTGATACTGCATGGCTCTGATACCATGTCGTTTACGGCATCGGCGTTGAGCTTTATGCTGGAGAACTTGGGCAAACCCGTCATCTTCACCGGGTCGCAGTTGCCTATCAGCGCGATACGGACGGATGCCAAGGAAAATTTGATGACCGCCATCGAAATTGCCAATGCCAAAAAAAACGACCGCGCCCGGGTGCCAGAAGTCGCCATCTATTTTGACTATAAGCTTTTCAGGGGCAACCGGTCGTTTAAGTATAATTCATCAAAATTTGAGGCATTCCGGTCGCCTAATTACCCTATTTTGGCCGAATCGGGTGTTCATTTGCGATTTAGCGTTAATGATATCCGGCAGCCCGGCGATGCGCCGCTCATCGTACATAAAAACCTGATGAGCGATGTTGCTGTACTGAAGCTATATCCCGGCATCAGCGCAAGCGTGGTTGAAACTATCCTGTCGTCTGACGTGCGGGGAATAGTTATGGAAACCTTTGGCGCGGGAAATACCACCACAGATCAATGGTTTACAGATCTTCTCAAAAAAGCTATCGACAGCGGCAAGGTCATACTGGACATCTCGCAATGCAAGGTAGGCACTGTCGAGCTTGGCAGGTATGAAACCAGCAGGCAGCTAAAAGACATAGGCGTAGCTAACGGTTACGACATGACCTTCGAGGCCGCCGTAACCAAAATGATGCATCTGCTGGGCCAGATAAAAGACCCCAACGAAGTAAAGCACTACCTGGAAACCGACCTGCGGGGCGAGCTCACCATATCCTGATAAAAAACTCAATCTCCTGTAAATCAAAATGTTTATGTGTTCAGGTTCATACGCGCCATGAACCATTCCGGCTGAAAAACCTAAACAAGGAAAATTTAATTAACCTGGGTTTGGGATAAGAAACAGATACAATATGGTGTGACCCGATAGGGTCTGCCCCTTTGTAGCAACGGCATTTTTAAAAACAATAATGCCCCGCACGTGCGGGGCTATCCTTCGCGAATTTGGTTAGCCACTGATGTGGCATGAATAAAAATTTAACAATTTATTCTACAAAGGGATACACCCTAACGGGTCAATATTTCTTATCCCGAACTCACGTTAATTATTTGTCTTTGTTGTTTGCCTTTTTCGTGCGCTGAAAGAATTAAAAGTAAGCGTGATCAAAAGGCCTGTAATACAACCTATAATTACGCACCCCATCCGTTCTAATGCGATATGCCATGTACTGTTTTGTCCCTCTTCATGTATCATAACGATGACTAATGCCGAAAGGGCAGAACGCAAGGCTGCGTTCAATTTCAGCAATGTACCAATCGCAATTGTTAGCGCTACGCCAATACAGATCAAAAACAAATTGGGAATGCGTATCAGAAATAATAAAAGGCCAACTGATGACCCAAGGACATTTGCTTTTATCCTGTCAAACGCCAGGCTATTGGAGCCCTTGCCATCGGGTGCGATAACTAACACAACCGAGATCATGCTCCAATAAAACTGGTGCTGAGGGAAACATTTGTATAACGTGTAACAGATGCACAAGCCCAGTATACATTCTAAAATGTAAATAACAATACCTTGTTTATATAATTCTTTGATCACTTATCCGGGATTGTTGTGTTTATTAATCCAAAAAATTTGTTTTAAGCGTATCCCACACTTCGGCACCATCGCCAAGCAGGGTTTGCCTGATCATATAAATTCCAAATCCTTTTGCCTCTTCAAAGTTTATTTTAGGCGGCATTGCCAGTTCAGTGGGGTTTGTCAATACATCTATCAAAACCGGACCGTCGTGCGCCAGTGCTTTTTCTATCGCAGCAGGCACATCATTTGAGTTTTCAACGCGAATCCCCATAATACCAATGGCTTCAGCCATTTTTGCGAAATTGGGGTTCTTCAAGTCAGTGCCAAACGGGGGCATACCAATAACCTTCATTTCCATAGCTACAAAGCCAAGGGCACCATTGTTATACACGATAAGTTTCACCGGCAAATTATATTGATAGATGGTGAGTATATCGCCCATCATCATCGCAAAACCACCATCGCCGGATAACGAAATAACCTGCCGGTGAGGGAACGCTATTTGCGCCCCGATAGCCTGCGGCATAGCGCTTGCCATGGAGCCGTGATTGAACGAGCCTATCAATCTTCTTCCGGCTTTCATATCCAGGTACCTTGCAGCCCAAACCGTCGGCGTACCTACATCTGCCGTAAATATGGCATCGGCCATAGCCATATCGCTCACTACTTTTGTAAGGTATTCCGGGTGGATCAACCTGCCGCTTTCACCTTTGGCATGCGAGTCTAAATTTTTCCTGTTTTGCTTATATCGTTCCTGGCACTGTTTTAAAAAGCTTGAATCAGCTTTTTGACCTAACAAGGGCAGTAAAACACTAATAGTTTCCTTCACATCCCCTACAAGGCCCAGGTCGAGTTTACACCTTCTTCCCAAACGTTCGGGGCGAATATCTATCTGAACAATTTTTGAGCCTGTAGGGTACCATTCTTTATATGGGAAATCGGTGCCTAACATCAGCAACAAATCGCTGTCCTGTACGGCATGGTTACCAGAAGCAATACCTATAAGCCCTGTCATGCCAACATCGTAAGGATTATCATATTGAACATGCTCTTTTCCCCTGAGTGCATGAACTGTTGGCGATAAAATCTTTCCAGCCAGTAAAATTAAAGCGTCATGCGCACCGGCACAACCGGCCCCGCAAAGCAGGGTTATCTTTTTTGACTGATTAATGAGCGAGGCCAGTTGCTGCAAGTCGGCATCGGATGGGCGGATGCTGGGGCGATTTAAGAACAATGGATGTTCCATCTCATCATCCGGTATGTTTTGCATCGCCACATCGCCTGATAAACTGACAACAGCCACGCCATTTAAACCAATGGCATGTTGTATTGCAATTTGCAGCACACGGGGCATCTGGAGAGAGGAGGCAATGGTTTCGCAGTAATAACTACATTCACGAAACAACGACTCAGGCCGGGTTTCCTGGAAATAACTGCTGCCTATCTGTTCGCTGGGTATCTGCGCGGCAATGGCCAGCACGGGCGCGTTGCTGCGGTGCGCATCGTATAAGCCGTTGACGAGGTGCATATTTCCCGGGCCGCAACTGCCTGCACAAACGGCTAACTTTCCCGTCAGCTGCGCTTCGGCCCCGGCAGCAAATGCGGCAGCTTCCTCGTGACGGTAATGTATCCATTTAATTTTTGTGGATTTACGTAATTCATCCGTGATTCCGTTGAGCGAATCGCCCACCACGCCGTGGATATACTTTACACCGGCATGTTCCAGTATTTCTACCAAATTTGCTGCAACTGTTTTCGACATGATAATCAAATTTGAATGCTTTTATAAAATTAAAAAAAAACAAACTGATTTTCCTACCCGATTTTATTTTAGGTGATCGTTTTTTTCAAATTCTTAAGGATTGGATGACGTTTTGGATCGGTCAACGTAATTAATTGACAACAAGATAGTTGTTTGCATAAAAAGACAGCGCCATGCAAAAATTGAGTTACCGGGAAGTTACCGGTCTTTCAGGATGAAATAGAATATCGTCATTGTTAATCCTGGGAGTATCATTGCCTGCAGCCCAACCCATTTCGCCAGCAAGCCGCCTAAAAAACACCCGGCTAAGAAACCACCAATCAAAAGCAGTTGCTTTTTAATGCTTTCCTGTGATAAATGATCAGCTTTAAATCCTTTCCAAAGCAGGTTACCAAGATCTATTGAGGCCTGTGTAACGTTGCCGGTCATCATCGTAGTAGGGCCGTGCGTTTCTTTTGGGAATAATTTGCCAAATGTATTTTGAAAGCCTATGGCCAGCACAGTTAACATAACCACCACGTACCTGCCGGATTGATCGGTATCTAACCGGAAAGCAGCCGCCCCCGCAAGCAATAATAAAACACCCTCTGTTAGCAATAGGATATATCGTTTCCCTGTTTTCGCGGCAAGCCAGCCTCCTATGATCACCGAGACAATAAATACGGGAAGAGTAATCAGCTTGATCCAGGCATTGGGGTCGGAATTCATGATCGCCTGCGCAGCAAAGATGATAAAGTTGCCGGTTACATGTGCCGAAAAAGTACCGTTACCGGCTATAAATGTTGCCGTATCGCAGTAACCCGCTACAGCCGATAACAGCAATGTAAACCATTGGGTATTATTTTGAGTTTCCATGGTAATTTTATCATTTATCACCATTAAAAAATTCTTAAATTCTCAAAATATTTCTCCTTTTTTGAACAAATTTAAAAAAAATTAAATACCCAGTTGTTTATACACCGCTATAATATCCTCACCACCCAAAGCGGGTTCTGCATCCTGAAACGTTTGATACGCAACCCCGGCAAGCGGCGTTGAAAGACCAATGCCCTTTGCAAGGCGCAGATCTTTCGCAATGTTACTCAATGAAAACATTGCATTAAAGTTATCATTGACGATGGCTTCTCCTTTTATTTTGATAAACGGGCTGCCCAGGGCGCTGTTATTGATTAGCGCCATCAGGTCGGTAGTTTTAATCCCGTTCTGTTGCGCAAAAATAATACTCTCTGCCAGTCCCTGGGCTTGTATACCAAGTAGTGTATTAATAACCAGCTTTGCGGTGTTGCCTGCACCGGTATCGCCTACCAGCAAGGCCATACGGCCAATTTTTTCGAGTATTGGTTTGGCTTTTTCAAATGTACTTTCATCACCACCTGCCATAATAACCAGTTGGGCTTCCTGTGCTTGCTTTACGCTGCCCGAAACCGGTGCATCCAAATAATGATTGCCCTGCTGCCGGCAGGCGGCAGCCATTTCCCTGCTAATAACCGGCGATACCGTGCTCATGTTTATGATGATCTTTCCACTGGTGCCTGCACCTAACAGGCCATTGTCGCCTTTAAAAATGTCAATGATAGCTTTGTCATCAGTAACCATCACAATAACAACGTCAGTCTGATGTATCAAAGCGGCGGGTGTTGCAGCAACACCCGCACCGCTTGCTATTAACCCCGCTTCTTTTTCTTTACTGCGATTGTATACAATTACAGGAAAGCCTGCCTTTATTAATGATTGCGACATGGGAATACCCATTTTGCCCAGCCCTATCCAACCTACTTTTGTTGTTTCCATGATTTTATATGTTATGGTGTAACGGGATATTTAACATTACCTATTAACAAAATTATTGTTTTTTATTGTTAAAGCGTGAACCAATGTACCATCTCTCATCTCTTCGCTTACGTTATTGAGGAGTGTGTCGCCTGTCATTAATTTCCCGAACACCTCAGTTTTATTGCTGCCCGTGCGCCCGGTTTGCACCGGCACCCAGGTCATTTTACCACCTGTTACCTTTATAACAAAAACTCCGGTAGTAGAATTGAGCACTGCTGTAGACGGAGCGATAAATGAATTGGCATCGCCGGATAAAGGAATATTTACCTGTACCACCATGCCCGGAAGCACCTTCTTATCCTCATTAATTACATCCATTTCAATATGCTGGGCGCGAAGCGCATTGTCAAGCGCACCGGCCTGGCGGGTAACATGGGCGGTAAAGGATTGACCGGGGAGTGTTTTCACAGTAAAACTCACTGTTTGGTTTTGTTTTACCGAAGTGCTGTACTCTTCGGGAACGCTTACTATAAGGCGAAGCTTTTTCTGTTCCTGTAAGGTAAAAAGCGGGGCATCAGAACCCTTTCCTGAGGGGCCAACATAAGCGCCCGCACTTACGTTTCTTGCACTGATAACGCCGCCGAAAGGAGCGCGTATCTGCAGGTAGTCTTTTGTATCGGCAATTTCGCGGTAGGCTGCCTTATCGGCATCCAGCATTTCCAGGTCTGATTTTTGGCGGGCAAAGGCCAGGTCCAGGTCATTTGAAGAGACTGTCCCCGGCGTTTTGCTTGTTTCGAGCAACCGGTCATAATTGAGTTTACTGGCAAGATATACTGCTTCCTGCGATTTTAACTTTGAGTCTGCACCATCCAGCTGAGAATTGAGTTCCGGCGCATCCATCGTAGCCAGCAACTGGCCTGCTACCACCTCACTACCAACATCCACATTCAGCTTCTGCACAAAGCTATTTACCTTAGCATAAAGGTCAACCTGTTGAAAGGCAGTCAGTTCACCGGGTGTAGCAAGTGTGGATACCAGCGATCCTTTTTGCAGCTTAAAACCTTCCGGGATTACGTGGGCAACTGATGGTTTTAATGTCTTAGTTTTTGCGTCGGATCTTACGCAACCGGCTAAGCCCGCCGTTATAATGCCCAACCCGATGAAGAAAAAAACGATATGCTTATATTTTAATGTTTTCATAACCCTGTATTTTAATATATTATATAATGTCTGTTTAAAAATTAGTGACCTGTTGCTATGTTTACGCTTTCAGCCAATTGAATATAATTTCTGCTTTCCCGGTCTTCCGGATCAAGTGATACGCTTTGTATAGATGATTTTTCCTGGCCCCATGCAAATGCCAGCGGCAATATAAACAGCGCCGCAAATGTAGAAGCTATCAAACCGCCAATTACAGCCCTTCCCAAAGGAGAAGATTGATCGCCGGCTTCACCCAGGCCACTGGCCATAGGGATCATACCTACCACCATTGCCAGTGCGGTCATAAGTATAGGCCGTAACCGCAGCGCAGCAGCCTCTTTTGCGGATAACATTGCGTCCCCGTTTGTCAGCCTGATTTGTTCGGCATTGGTGATCAGCAAAACTGCATTGGAGATGGAAACCCCTACAGACATGATCATCCCCATATATGATTGCAGGTTAAGGGTAGAGCCGCATAACAAAAGCAATAATAGTGAACCCAGCAATACAGCGGGCACGGTTACCAGCACTACAGCCGATACTTTAAAGGATTGAAAATTGGCCGCCAGCATCAGAAAAATCACAACTATCGCAACCATTAAACCATTCTGCAGGCTGTCGAGTGTATCAAAAAGTGTCTGACTGAGTCCTATGCGTTCAATATTTAAACCCCTTGGAAGCGGCCCCAAACTGTCAATTGCCTTTTGAACAGCATCCGATGCGGTACCCAGATCTGTGTTATTGAGGTTTGCAGTTACAGAAAGCACCGGACGTGCACCCAGGTTATCATCTTCGCCATATACAGTTTCAGGTGTTATGGTTGATACATCACCTAAATTTGGCCTTGATGCGTTCCTTAACAACGGAATCTCTTTAACATCATTTACACTGGCCATCTGGTTTTCGGGTACCTCTACCTGTACATTGTACGAATATTGATTGGTTTCATCTATCCATATATTTTTGTCGGTGAGGCGTGAAGAGGATGTAGCAGCAATCATAGAGTTTGTTACATCGTTCATGTCAATTCCCAGCTGGGCTGCCCGTACGCGGTCAACCTCTACTTTGTAAGCAGGGTATTTGGTTGATTGCCCCAATTGCACATCGCGCAGGTAAGGAATTTGCTTCAACGCTGCAATCACTTTATCTGCGTATATTTCATTTGTTTTCTTACTATTTCCACCTACCCGCACTTCAATTGGAGTTGGCGATCCCTGTGCAAGTATCTTATCAGTTAACTCAATGGGTTCAAATGATGGCTGCACATCTGGTTCGGCTATCTTTAACCGCTTCCTGATGGTATCTTTAAGCTGATCAAGATTGGTTTTATACCCCTCTTTTAGTCCAACCTGCAATACAGCGTCGCTGGGTTGGGCCATCCATAAAAATATTGGATTGATTGAAAACGACTGCGGATGCGTGCCAACATAAGCTGAGGTGATAGCAACATTTTCAGGCCCGACAATATTTTTGATAACATTAATTGCCGTAATCGTCTTTTTTTCGGTTTCTTCAATACGCGTGCCTTGCGGGGCAATTAACCTTACCTGGAACTGACTACCGTTAACTTTTGGAAGTACATCCCTACCGATTGAATTTAATAACAGAACTACAATCAGTATAGAGACCACGAGATAAATATGGACTACCACTTTCCGGTACGGCATCATTCTATTAATAATATTTAAATACCCGGAGCGCACTTTGTCAAAAAGGCTTACTTTACCCCCCTGTTTGCTGTCAGCATGCTCAAGCAAAGCAACCTTTTGTTCCCAGGTATTTTGCTCTCCTTTAGCAGTCAAGCCCGAAGCTGCAAATTCCTCCAAGTTGGCTTCTTCCTTTCCCGAGTGGCTCTTTTGGTGTTTGTTCTTCATCAGCCAGTTGGCCATGACCGGCACAAAGGTTTGAGCCATAAAATATGAAATAATCATACTAAACCCAATTGCTAATGCCAGCGGGAGAAACAGCGAACCTGGTATGCCGCCCATTGAGAAGGCCGGTGCAAATACTGCAAGGATACACAGCAGGATCAGTAATTTCGGGAAGGCAATTTCTTTACAGGCATCCCATATAGCCAGGCCTTTTGGCTTGCCCATATCAAAATGCTGATGGATATTTTCGATGGTCACCGTACTTTCGTCTACCAGTATGCCAATAGCCAGCGCCAGGCCGCTCAGGGTCATGATATTAATAGTTTGCCCGAACAGACTGAGGAAAAGCACGGCCGATATGATTGAAATAGGAATAGTGAGGATTACAATCAATGCACCCCGCACATCTCCCAGGAATAATAAAACCATTAAACCGGTAAGTATAGCGCCTATAGCGCCTTCACTCAGCAGGCTTTTTACAGAATTGATAACATATGTTGACTGGTCAAATTCATAAGACACATGCACATCCGGCGGCAGTTGCGACTGTATGGTTGGTATAGCCTTTTTCAAATTTTGTACTACTTCCCAGGTAGAGGCATCTGCGCTCTTTGCTACGTCCAAATAAACCGAACGCTTTCCATTCACAAGGGCATAACCTACGGCAACGTCGGCACCATCTTCTACACTCGCCACATCCCCCATATAAAGATTTTGTACACTGCCTTTGTAAAGCGGAATATTTGCAAAGTCTTTTATGGTATGAATAGAGCCGTTGGTAGGTGTAAGGAAAACATTTTTACCTATCCGCACATTACCCGCAGGCGCTGATTGGTTATATGCGTTTATTGCCTCAACCAATTGTTCGGGCGTAAGATTATGCTCCCTCAACAATTCGGGGTTTGCTTTTATAACAACCGTGCGGGAATTTCCACCGAAAGGCGGCGAACTAACCAATCCGGGGATAGCAGTAAACCCAGCCCTGACATAGATATTAGCCATATCCAGCAGTTCATTATTATTTCGGGTAGCGCTGCTCAATACAAGCTCGCCCACGGGCAATGTAGAGGCATCAAAGCGGACCACAAACGGCGGCTGTGAGCCCGGTGGAAATGATACCTGAATACGGTTCGAGAAGGCGCTAACCTCCGCAGCCGCCTGTGCCATATTTGTTCCGGGGTAAAAATTGATCTTGATGAGGGTGAGCCCCTGAATATTTTTAGTTTCTATACTCTTTACCCCATTTACAAACAATAGGATATTAATATACTGTTTTCCAAAATACGCTTCCATCTGGTCGGGGGTATATCCGCCAAACGGATGGGATATATAGATAACCGGCATATCCAGTTTTGGAAAAATGTCGATTTTTATAGTAGTGGCAGCCTTTATCCCAAAGAAAAACAATCCGGCGACAAGCACCAAAATGGTTATAGGCTTCTGTAATGCAAATCTTATCAGATTCATGAGTTCGTTTTTTTATAGTTTGTTGATAAACATGCTAAAATCACCAGCCGCTGCAGCTTTTAATAATAGGGCTTGCCATACGTTGCTGTAAGCTATATCCCTGTCGGTATCTGCCCTAACCAGTACATAGGCCGCCTGTGTAACATCTACCAGGTTCGTTAATCCATGCCTGTATAAAGTCACTTTTTGCAAATAAGCTTGCGCGGCTGCCTTAACCTGTACCGGCGCAAGGAAGTAGTTGTCGAGCGAATTGCTGATTTTTGTTTTGGACAGCTCCCATTGTGCCCTAAGCTCCTGATCGGCCAGCGTATATTCGTCCTGCAGGCCCTCCGTAACTAATCTCTGTGATTTTGTTTGCTGTGAGATACGTAAAGTTTGAGTGAAATTCCATGTCACGCTAACACCGGCAAGGTAATTACCGGTGGTTGGGTTGGCACTATTCCAATACCCGGTTGAATAATCATGAAGGTTTTGAGCGTAGTTACTTCCAAAACCAGAACCCCGGCCTTGCACAACACCAAACAGCGAGAATGTAGGGTAACTCAACGTCTGTTCATATTTTTGCTGCTCATTGCTTAAGTCAATCCGGCTTTTATACCACTGTAATACCGGATGATTTGTCAGTTGCGTTATAGACGTGTCGGTTAAATCAGCCGGAACTTTCGAAACAAAAACGGTATCCACCGTAAAGGTCTGAGCCGGCACCCCCATCAGCTGTGCCAGTAAGTTACTTTGCACCTGCTGAAAATCGATTGCATTATTTAGAGATATCTTTGCGTTGGCTACCTCTGCATTTGCCTGGGCCGAATCAACTCCTGGGTTCAAACCATTTTTAGCCCTTGTTACCACAACGGTCCTAAGTGTATCTGCCCGATAAAGGTTATTTCGCCATGATTCGGTGAGCCGTTGTGCAGCCAGCAAGTTCAGATAAGTTGCAGCAACTTTCACCTGTTGCTGAAAAATTTCCTGTTGCCAGTCCTTTGTGTCCCGGGACGCAATAGCCTCGGCAGTTTTTACTTTTTCCTTAGCCCGGCCAAAGGCAAAGAAATCCCAATTGACATTACTAAGGTAGAGTGATCCAAACGCCGCGTTCGAGTTTTGATTAGCTGTTACCGGCCCTACAGAAGATGCTGCCCCCGGTAAGGCGTACATGGGGCCATAATTTTCGTTAACAGTACCAAATGCCTGCTCTGCACCAAAATTGACATCGGGCAGTTGTTCGCGTTTGGCCTCAGTTATTTCTGTTGCCGATGCTTTGGCATAATTAAGTTTTGCTTTGATGGTACCATAATTTTCAACAGCGGCCTGAACTGCCTGTGGCAAAGTCAAAACACTTTGTCCAAACGTTACCGCAGGTATAGCTGTCAAAAATATCAACCATAAAAAGCAGTTTTTTATCCTGTATAATACTGATGCTTTCATAGTACAAATGTCCGGCTGAATTGCTTGCTATCATTTGTATATTTAGAAGATATATTTGTAAATTTGCACTATGAAAAAGACTCAATTTGAACCGCTGGAAATAAAGGTTTTCGAAGAAAGTGAATTTCATCTACCAGTGCACAGCCACACCTATTACGAAATTGTTTACATAGTTAAAGGTGCGGGAATACACTTGATAAATACAAGCTGCCTGCCTTACAAAAGCGGAGACCTTTTTGTGATTTCGCCCGAAGACGAACATTATTTCGAGATCAAAAAAACGACCCGTTTTGTTATGATTAAGTTTACTGACAGTTATTTCGGTAGCAGGAGACAACTGTCCCCTCATTTGTTTTTAAGGACCTCTCCCGAAACTATTATGCGTAATAAACTGCTGAAAGAGGTGAGACTGATACTTGATGAACCGTGTAAAACCATCCTCCGGAATACGGTTGAGAATATAGTTGCCTATAATTGCCGTAAGGATGTATCCGCATCCCCGATTGTATATTACCAGGTTTTATCTATTATGGGGTTGATCAAAGAAGCTGTAGCAAAACTTGACCAGCGAACAGATCGGGGCCTTGATAATAAAGAGGCGATGATTTCATATATCAACCAGCATATTTATGAACCCGAAAAGATCCAGGTAAAATTTATCGCCGGTCATTTTAATATTGCAGACAATTATTTCGGCGCTTATTTTAAAAGAAATTTTGATTTGAGTTACCGGGATTACATCAATCAATACCGCACAAAACTGATAGAAAAAAGAATAGTCTCCGGCAATCAATCTTTAAAGCAAATAGCGATAGAGTTTGGCTTTACTGATGAAAGCCACTTATCCAATTATTTCAAAAACAGGAGTCAAACCAGTCCAACTTTATTTCGTAAAGGGCTTAGGAGAACCGAATACAGCAACTAAATTAAAATTTCCGGCCAGGATAAAAATGAACCGCATGGCTACCCGCGCCATAGCCTCGTTACAGACACCGGCCTCTGCTGCACACTGAGCCGATAATTTTATTGCTAAACACCACTCGGTATCCAGATCAAAAACGCGGTACCCGCGCCGGGCTGGCTTTGAACATCAATATCGCCACCTAAAGTCCTGACCTGGCTTTTAACCATAAACAAGCCCACACCTTTACCCTCAATATCCGGGTGAAAGCGCTTATAAAGGCCGAATATTTCGTTTATTTTTGTGGTTAGATCTATTCCACGGCCATTATCCTTAAACCAGATGGTCAGCTTATCATTTTCGATCCATGATTTAATCTCAATTATCAGTGACTTATCCGGTTGCCGATATTTAATACTGTTTGACACCAGGTTAAGGAATATGCTGTATAAATAACTTTTTATTGAAAAAAGCTCGGCTGCCTCTGAAAAATCAGTCAGAACCTGTATGTTTTCCCGTTCTATGACAAGATGGAAACCGGTGAGTATGTCACTGAACAACTCCGGAAGAACAATCTTTTCCTTTTTTTCTTTTATTTCCCGCCGAACCTGCAAAATATGGTTAAGGTCCATCACAATATCATCCAGTTTAAGTACCGACTGAAACAGAAAATCCTCGGTTTCAACCTGTTCCTTTAACGGAAGGTCGGTGTGTCTCAGAATATGGGCCAGCCCGGTGATGTTTGCCAGCGGGGCGCGCAGGTTATGAGAAACAATATAGGAGAACTGCTCCAGGTCATTATTACGCTGTACCAGGTCTTCCGTGATCCGGGTGCGTTCAATTTCCGCTAATTTTGCGGCTGTAATTTTGACTGCCGAGCAGCAAAGTCCTATTGTTTTATCCTGATGGTCTTTTATCGCGTTTAAACTGATATTATACCATTCCGATTCGCCGGTCAACTGGGGGTAACAAGCCTCGTAATTTATGGGATCGCCGGTCATTGCCGCATGCATCATATCCAAGACAGGTGCCTGACGATCTTCATTCAGGAGATCCGGAAAAAAGGCCCCCTCTTGCAGGTGTGTCCCAAATGACTGCTCAGCCCAATGGTTGGCAATGGCATTGTAAGTTAATATTTGCAGATCGGCATCCAGCAGCAAAAAAACAATATCAGTCGTTTTAAATATGGTGCGCAGGTGTGATTGCGATTTTACCAGGGTATCATTTACTTCTGCCAGGTTCCGGCTCCCTTCAGCTACGCTATGTTCCAGGATTTTGTTTTTCTTTAGTATCTTATTGGCAACATACGAAGTTATAATGGCAGCCACTATCGAAATAGTGGCATTTGTAAAGCCCATCCAGGAAATCCATGGTCTTGCATTCATTTTCAAATGGGCAACCAGGATAAGGCAACAGGCGATAACCGAAAAAATAATAATTTTCCTAAAAGACTGGCCAACAATCAGTAACACACAACAAACGTATAAGGCATCGAGCCTTATTTTGTCTGGCACCACCAAATCAATAATCGTAATTGCTACCAGGCAAATGCAAGCCTGGATATAGGCCTTTTTTCGGTCTTGTTTTCCCTGACCCCGTTCGGGAATAAATTTAAGAGACATAACAATTCAATTTAATCTGTTTTCATTTTTAAATTGCTGTTTAAGGAAGGTATCTTTTATTATAATATATGCGTTTGGGTTGAACCCTTAAACGGTATCTACCACAGAGCCATTTTTATTCATTGGTGGCATCGCCACTATAACAAGAATAATCGAAGCTAATTCTTTGGCCAAATATTGTAGGGGTGGTCAATAACAGGGTCCCTCATTCATGGAGATTTTATATACCAATACCATGACTGGTGCCTGTTATAGATATTGCCAATAGCGGGGCCTCCCAGGCTGGATGGAATTAGAACCGTTTTAGATCAATTGAGGAAATTAAACGCGTTGCCAGCCATCTGAAACGCCTGTTTGATTCGCCTGGAACTTACAAAGCAGCTTTACTTAAAAATAAAGCAGCATTTTATTTAGGCTATATAGATCCATCAATCTATTGGCATAGCGGTTCGGGGCTGCGGGCGGCAGCCCCGATGGCTATTTTTTAGATGCTGCTCTTGCTTGTGAAACCTCGGCGGTTTTAACAGCGCTTGCCTTGTTGCCGAAACTATGCCGAACATAGGTTAGCACATCAGCAATTTGCAGGTTACTCAAATCATCATGGGCGCTCATGATGTTAGAATAAGTACTCCCGTTTATTTCCACATCTTCTTTAAAGCCATGTAATACTATCTTAATTAAAGCGGCTTTATTCCCCAATACGTAGGTTGTGTTAGCTAACGGCGGGTTCATGTTCTGTACACCCCCGCCATCTGCCATGTGACACGGCAGGCAAACATTGGTATATACAATTTTCCCGCGTGCTATGGAAGTTCCCGCCGTTGGCTGGCCCGTTGCTTGTTTTTTGTTCTGTGCTTGTAAAGTGCCGGATAACAATATAAAAGACATCAGGAACAGACCTGTTATTTTAATGTTCATTACTATTTTTTATAGGTGATCTTGTAAATAGTTCCTTTGCTGTCATCTGTTACATATAAAGAACCGTCAGGTGCTTGTGCAAGTCCGCATGGGCGATGCACAGCATGCCCGGATGCTTTTTGTTCTTCTGTTCCGGCAAAACCGTCAGCAAAAACCTCCCAGTTACCGGATGGTTTTCCATCTTTAAAAGGTTGAAATACTACGCAGTAACCTGCCTGCGGTTCAGGTGCCCTGTTCCATGAGCCATGAAATGCTATGAACGCGCCATTTTTATATTTTTCCGGGAATTGGTTGCCGGTATAAAATAATAACCCATCCGGAGCGTAATGGCCGGGGTAGGCTGCCACCGGATTAATATACTTACTGTCAGCCGGTTTTATGCCATCGCCGCCGTATTCAGGACCAAGCATGTTTTTATGCTGTATCCAGTCATAATAAACATAAGGATACCCGGCGTTATCGCCCTTATTCAGCGCGAACATGCACTCTGCAGGTAATTCAGTTGATTGATGAACGGTATATAATTTCGGAAATAGATTATGCAACTCGTCGCGGCCATGTTGCATTACAAAAAGCTGATTGTCCTGCTGGTTCCAGGCCAGTCCCACAACATTCCTTAAGCCGGTTGCATACCTGATGCCATTACCATAGGTTTGGTCGGGTTTATCAGCTTTAAACTGCCAGATACCGCCTGCCGAGTCTAAAATGGGACATCCTGTTTTTTTGGGATCAAATTCGCTGCAAATATTTGAATAGGCCCCAATGTTTACGTAGAGATTTCCGTCGTTATCCAACGCGATAGCTTTTGGAGCATGTGTTCTCCTGTCTAATAAACCGGTAACAATTCTTTCAGGCTTAGCCGGGTCAATGACCTGGTTTTTATCATCCAGCTTATACCGGTAAACTTCCCGGCTGTTGGATGCATACAAATAGCCATTTTTAATAGCAATGCCCGTTCCGCCAAAATTAGCAAAGCCCGACTTTAAAGTCGCTTTATCTCCGTCAACGTGAAACATCAATATGCCCTGGCCATTTTTAGGTGCGGCGAGGTGTACATAAATATCGCCCTGCGGGGTTGCAACCAGGTGTCTTGCACTGCCTAAATTATCCGCTATAACTACGGCGTTAAATCCTTCGGGAAGGGTAAGGTCTGCGTTGGCTGCTTCATGATTTCTGATTGAATGATCATTATTTACAGATCTGAATGATAAAAGGCCGCCTATCAAAATGGACAGGAAAACGGCAAAAAATATTTGTTTGTTCTTCATAACATTAAATGATTAAATTTATTATAGATGATGTTTCTTTACCAAATGTTTCATGTAATCTGTTTGACGGTAATTAAACTGCCATCTCCAGTTGTTCCAGGTAATCTGTAATTATTGCAACTTCTTCTTTACTTAGCTCACCATCAATGGCTTTGGCATTTTCAATAGCCTGTTCGCAGTTCCTTGCGCCAACCAGGGCAATCGTAATTCCGGGTTGCTGTAAAGTCCACAGGATAACCAGTTGTCCCAGGGTTAAACGTTTTTCGGCGGCAAGTGGTTTTAGCATATCAAGGAACTCGTCTGTCCTTCTTAAATTTTCATCCTTAAAAAATGAAATTCCCTTACGGTGATCACCAGGCGCAAATGTATGCCCGGGCCTCATTTTGCCTGTTAAAAGCCCTCTTTCCAGCGAACTGTAACCAAGAATAGCTTTATTGTTTTCCAGGCAGTATGGAACTAATTCGGCTTCTATGCCTCGTTTAACCATACTGTAGGGTACCTGGTCGGAAACAAGATTGATATATTTTTCAGCTTCGGCCAGCTGCGCTGCACTATAATTGCAAACGCCTGCATATCTTACCTTGCCCTGTTCTATCAGGCGCGAAACGGCCTCCATGCTTTCTTCAATTGGGGTGGTTGAGTCGGGCCAGTGTATCTGGTAAAGGTCAATGTAGTCAGTTCCCAGGCGTTTTAAACTGTCTTCGCATTCTTGAATTATGCTTTCTTTTCCCGCATACTTATAAATGTCAATATCCTGGCCGCTGTTGTTTTTACTGCTAAATCCAAAATCACCTTTTTTTAGGTCCCAACGCATACCATATTTGGTCAGAATTTGAAACCTGTCGCGTGGTAGTTTCTTTATCGCTTCGCCAACAATTTCCTCGCTGGTCCCCTGCCCGTAAATAGGGGCCGTATCAATTGAGGTTACACCCATTGAATAGGAAACCCTGATGGCATCAATGGCGTCTTTGCGCTCAGTACCGCCCCACATCCAGCCTCCGGCCGCCCATGCCCCAAAAGTAACTTCAGAAAGTGAAAGGTCTGTATTTGCTAATTTTCGGTATTTCATGATTTGTTTAATTTTAGTTACATTCTTTGATAATTGCACACTAATTATCACCTTTGTTATGTTCTGCCTCTTAAAATCAGGCAATAACAACTACAAAGGAACGATTAATGATTGGGGAGGCCAAAAGCTTAACCCTTAATTAGTAACTCATTAACAAGTTAGTATGTCAGTAAGAAAACTAAGTTCCACGAATTTTCATAATCAATCATTCCTGGAAGAAAAATGCGCCCTTAACGAGCTCTTGTATTTGTTGAGTAAGCGCTGGATGACGGAAGTACTTTTCAGCATAGAGGAAGGTAATTCACGTTTTAACAGCTTGAGGGAAGATTTGAAACATATCAGCGACCATATCCTCGCCGCCCGGTTGAGAAACCTGGAGCAACTTGAATTAGTCCATAAAAGCTATATACCGGGCAACCCTCCCAGAACGGATTATACCTTAACTGCAAAAGGCGATGAATTGAGCGAAATATTAGGTGGATTATGCAATTTTGCGGAAACCAAAATTTCGTTTGATCACTCAACGGATGAATGACCGTTATTATGTTGCAGGCTCACATTCCGCAGCTGCATCTAATTAATTTATTAGTGGCCCCATTTTTATTTTTTAAAGCAGCAGCAGCTTATATTTACTGATGAACATATAACAAGATAGCGCTATGAAGTTATACCATCCATCGGGATTTATTTGCCTTTTTCTTTCCATCATTTTAATGTCGTCTTTGAACGCCGGGGCTAAAGCACCTGCAAGAGATTATTACCAGCTTAAAATATATCATTATAAAAATCAGGCCCAGGAAACCAGGCTCGAGCAATATTTACAACAAGCCTACGTACCGGCTATTCATCGTGCCGGTATTAAATATGTTGGAATATTTAAGCCGGTTGCACAACAGGACAGCGACCGGAAAATATATGTTTTCACCCCTTTTTCTTCATTGAACAAATTAGCAGAAATTGAGCAGCTGCTGCAAGCTGATACAAAATATTTGGCTGATGGCAAAGATTACATCGAAGCGGATTACAAAAATGCGCCTTATAACCGCATAGAGTCAATTATACTGCAAGCCTTTCCGGGAATGCCAACAACTGCTGTCCCCAACCTTACAGCAGCCAAGGCCGACAGAGTTTATGAATTGCGCAGTTATGAAAGCCCGACCGAAAGATATAACGTCAGCAAAGTCCGGATGTTCAATGTGGGCGATGAAATCGGGCTTTTTAAAAGATTGAACTTTAATGCTGTTTTTTACTCGGAAGTTATATCCGGCAGCCGCATGCCCAACCTGATGTACATGACCACTTTTAACAGCAAGGCAGACCGGGACAAGCATTGGGATGCATTTGGAAGTGATGCCCAATGGAAAACACTCACCGCTAAAGACGAGTATAAAAACAACGTTTCGCATGCGGACATGATATTCCTTCACCCAACGGAGTATTCTGATTTCTAAAGTCCGCACGTTCAGTGGTTATTCTATCCAAAGTAAAAATCGCAGAATCGAATGCCCTAAAAATTAAGAGGTGCAATAAATAGTATCTAAATTATTGAGTATTAGATCACAAAACTCATGTTCGGCCCTTAAATATTCACTAACCGCTTCCAGGTCTGTTAAAAAACAGCCTGTACTGCTTTCCCCAATGGCTAAACAAAAATAACTTAGTTATATTTTGGAGACGAAATAGATTTGTCCTTTATCCGAGTTTCAGGCCCATGTTTATTAGGACAGCCGCAATGCCAATCAGTAGTTTTGGTTGCACATAAGGCTAAGTGCTTGATATGAAGGCAATAAGAAATTTTAAAATTTCGACAAATTTTTAAGAACAAAAATATTTTCACCTTTTCCGCAATCGATTGCACTGACTATTCAAAAAAATATTTACTTTGTGTTAAGTAAACCAACCAAGATAAACTAAAACATGAAGAATTTTAAAAAATATGGGCTGCTTGCAGGTACAATATTGTTACTGGCAAGCACCACTATGGCGCAAAATCCGCTGATAACCAACCAATTTACCGCCGATCCCTCGGCGCGGGTTTTTGGGGATAAAGTATATATCTATCCCTCGCATGATATTTTGGCTACCAAAGGTCATGGACGCGCGAACTGGTTTAACATGGCGGATTATCATGTTTTTTCGTCGGCCAACCTCACAGACTGGACAGATCACGGCGTAATTGTAAGCCAGAACAAGGTAGCCTGGGTTGATTCAAATGCCTACGCCATGTGGGCACCCGACTGTATAGAACGAAATGGCAAATATTACTTTTATTTCCCGGCTCCGTTTAAAGCGGGCCTGGGAAGAGGCTCGGCCGTTGGCGTAGCTATCGCCTATAAACCTTACGGGCCGTTTGTTCCTGAACCTATGCCCATCAAAGGCGTATTGGGCATAGACCCTAACGTATTTATTGACAAGGACGGCCAGGCCTACCTGTATTGGGCGCAGGGGAACATTTTTGGCGCAAAACTGAAAGATAACATGCTTGAACTGGCCTCGGACGTAAAAATTATGAATGATCTTCCGGCGCAGGGGCTGAAAGAAGGCCCTTACCTGTTTGAGCGAAAGGGTATTTATTATTTAACCTATCCGCATGTTGCCGATAAAACCGAACGGCTGGAGTACGCTACCAGCAATAATCCGCTGGGACCATTTAAGTTTACAGGTGTTATTATGGAAGAAAGACCAAATTGCTGGACAAACCATCATTCTATCCTGGAATTTAAGGGGCAATGGTACCTGTTTTATCACCGCAATGACCTTTCGCCAAATTTTGATAAGAACCGCTCCATCATGGCCGACAGCCTGTTTTTTAACGCCGACGGCACTATCCGCGAAGTTATCTCCACCTTGCGCGGCGTGGGCATTACCCGCGCCAACAAAGAAATACAGATAGACCGTTACAGCGACATCAGCAAACAGGGCATAGCAGTTGATTTTATAGACACCGCCAACCGCATGAAAGGCTGGAAAACAACTTTTAGCGATAAAGGCGCATGGATACGCTATAACGCGGTTGACTTTAATAGTAAGAAGGTGAAAGCTGTGGACGTAATGGGTGCTTCGGCACAAGGATCGGCAGTAGAAATACGGCTTGATAAACCAACTGGTACACTCATCGGCACAGCCAAAGTGGGCAAAGGCGATGACTGGAAGATAACCAAATCAACTTTATTAAAAACACCATCGGGCAGGCATGATATTTTTGTTATTCTGAAAGATGCAAACCCGGCATCCGTCGACTGGATACGGTTTGACTGATTACGGGGTTTACCTTTGCGCTTTTCCGATAGCAGGTCTAATAAGTCGTTTTGCGAAAGCGGGACGACTTTTTGCTTTACCACAACTTTTTTTTAGATTTAGAAAAGTATTACCTTTTTACATTTTAACTGACCTTTTATGAATAAAATTTACTTGCCGCTGCTTTTACTGGCCGTTATTTTCCAGGCTAAGGCACAAACCGCGGCCACTGTACCGGCCCCGGTTAAGGCCAATTATCAATTGGCCTCCCGGTTTTCGCCAAAAAAAATACAGAAAATGGTTTTTTCAACCAGTGTCGACCCGCATTGGTTAAAGCTCACCAACCGGTTTTGGTATGTTTATGAAACTACCGACATAAAAAATTGGTATTTAGTTGATCCGGCAATACGGTCGAAAAAGCTAATGTTCAATAATGATAAGCTGGCAGCAGCGATAACCCTTATTGTGAAAGACCCTTTTGACGCGCAACATTTACCAATTGAAAATTTAAAATTCACCAAAGACGAAAAAAGCATCCAGTTTGAGGTAAAAAGCACCATTGATACCTTGAAAAAAGACCGGAGGGATAAAAAAGCAGCCGACTCTTTAGAAAAAAAGACCTTTTACTTTACTTATAACCTGGTAACCGAACAATTGGCGCAGCTTAAAAACTTTGATAAAGTAAAACCAAAACCCACATGGGCATCCATCGCGCCGGATAGTTCGGCAGTTATTTTTTCAAAAAACAATAACCTGTACTGGATGGACAAAGAAAACTATAAAAAAGCGGTAAAGGACGAAAATGACAGCACCATTGTTGAGCGCCAGCTAACTAAAGACGGTGTAGAGAATTATGCCTATGGCGCGTCGAGGGAGGATGATAATAATGATGTTACCGTAACTACCACCACAAAAGGAAAACCGAAGGAAGTGCGCAGGCCGTCGCAGGTATTATGGTCGCCCGATTCAAAAAACTTTGTGCTGATACGTACCGATAACCGCAAAGTGAAAGATCTTTGGGTAATCAACAGCATAGCCGAGCCACGTCCTACCCTGCAAACCTATAAATACCAGATGCCGGGCGAAAAAGAAAGCCCGGTAAAGGAAATGGTATTGTTTGATTTTACAGCAAAAACGTATAAAAAATTGAACGTAGCCTTGTTTAAAGACGAAGAACTGGATACCTGGCAAGCCCCTGCATTGGCGAAAAACCGGGACGACGAGTTTTTACCAACGGTATGGCTGGGCACTCCAGCTAAGTTTTACTTTTACCGTACCGGCCGCGATTTGAAAAAAATTGACGTATGCAGCGTTGACGTGCAAACCGGCGCTGTAACCGTGCAGGTGCAGGAACGCATGAATACTTATGTAGAAATTGCCCGTCCCGGCATAATTGATGGCGGTAAGGAACTGGTAGAGTGGAGTGAACGCGATGGCTGGAGTCATTTTTATTTATATGACGGTGCAGGAAATTTAAAAAACCAGATCACATCAGGCCCGTTCCATTGCGATGAAATTGTAAAGATCGATGAGAAAAACCGGGTGTTATATTTTACCGCGTCGGGCCGTGAGCCGGGCGAAAATCCGTATTATGTCCACCTGTACAGCATTGGCCTTGACGGGCGTAATATGAAACTGTTAGACGCGGGAAATTTTACCCACACCAGCAGCCTGAATGATAATACCACCTTTTTTGTAAATAACTTTTCGCGCGTTAACGCAGTACCAAAATCCGTATTGTATGATTATATGGGTACAAAAATTATGGATTTGGAAACAACCGACCTATCGCAATTAATGGCTACCGGCTATAAGTTTCCTGAGCCATTTAAAGTTAAAGCGGATGACGGTATTACCGACCTGTTTGGCGTAATGTACAAACCGTTTGATTTTGACCCGGCCAAAAAATATCCTATTATTGAATATGTGTACCCAGGTCCGCAAACCGAGGCCGTTAACGCCGCTTTCAGCCGCAGCATGGATAATGTAGACCGGCTGGCGCAGATGGGCTTTATTGTGGTGACTGTTGGTAATCGTGGGGGAAGTCCTGAACGTTCAAAATGGTACCACAACTATGGCTACGGTAACCTCCGCGATTATGGCCTGGCTGATAAAAAGACGGCTGTTGAACAGTTGGCCGACCGCTTCCCATATATTGACATTAACCGTGTAGGCATTACGGGCCATTCAGGCGGGGGTTTTATGAGTACGGCAGCCATACTGGCCTATCCCGACTTTTATAAAGTGGCCGTATCCGAATCGGGCAACCACGATAACGCCATTTACAATCGCTGGTGGAGCGAAAAGCATAACGGCGTAAAGGAAACCATCACCCCAAAAGGCGATACCACCTTTCAATATACCATTGATAAAAACCCCGAGCTGGCTAAAAATCTAAAAGGTCATTTATTACTTTCAACAGGCGATATCGACAACAATGTTAGCCCGGCTAATACCATCCGTTTAATGAACCAGTTGATAAAGGCCAATAAGCGCTTTGATTTTGTGTTGCTGCCGGGACAACGGCATGCCTATGGTGATATGACCGAATACTTCTTCTGGCGAAAGGTTGATTACTTTGCTGAGTATTTATTAGGCGACCACTCACAGCCGGTGGATATGGTAGAAATGGACAGAGATATAGAAATGACGAATAAGAAGAAACCATAATGAATTGAAAGCCTTTCGCTAAAGGCTTTCAATTTCGTTTTAATTTGCTGTATATTAGATTTATGAAAAAGATAACAGCCTTATTTGTATTTGCTGCATTCGCTGTGCGTTTATCTGCGCAGCAAACCCAAAAGCCCATGATATATGGCACCACCTGGATGGCGGTTACCGGTAAACCAATGGCGGCCACCGCCGGTGCTATGATATTTGAGCAGGGAGGCAACGCGGTTGATGCCGCCTGTGCTATGCTTGCCGCAACCTGCACCATGTGGGATACTTTAAGCTGGGGAGGCGAAACCCAGGCGCTGATATACGACCCTAAAACCAAAAAAGTTATTGCTATAAATGCTATGGGCGTTGCGCCTACCGGTGCCACCGCTGAATTTTTTAAAAGCAAGGGCTACAACTTCCCGCCCGAATACGGGCCACTGGCCGCTACTACACCCGGCACACCAGGATGCTTGATATTTATGCTGATGAACTACGGCACTATGAGCCTTAAACAGGTATTAGCCCCTGCCATGCACATGGCCGCCGGTTATGCCATTGAAGCGCAGGCGGCAAACAGCATACAACAATACCATGATATGCTGAGTACATGGCCTTACAGCAAAAAGATATTTTTTACTCATCCCGGCGAGAAGCGCGAAGGCCCCGAAGCCGGTGAAGTGTTTGTACAAAAAGACCTGCTGGAAACATTGACCAAAATGGTTGCTGCCGAAACCGAAGCAAGAAAAAAAGGTAAAAGCCGCAAAGAAGCGCTCATGGCGGCATTCGACCGTTTTTATAAAGGTGACATTGCACGTGAGTATGTTCGCGGCAACCGGGAACAGGGCGGCCTGATGACTGTGAATGATCTGGCAAAATGGAAACCCATACAGGAAGAGCCATTAAAGGTAAATTACAAAGGAATTGATGTTTATAAATTAAAACAATGGACACAAGGCCCGGTACTGTTGCAGGCGCTAAACATATTAGAAAACTTTGACCTTAAGGGCATGGGCTATAATAGTCCGCGATACATTCATACGGTTTACCAGGCCATGAACCTTTCATTTGCCGACCGTGATTTTTATTATGGCGACCCTTACAGCAACGCCAACGAGCCGATGAAAGGCCTGTTAAGCAAGGACTATGCAAAACAACGGGCGCAATTGATCAAATATGATAAAAACGACGTACACATTGGCCCCGGTGATCCATACCCTTTTGAGGGAAAGGTAAACCCTTATATCAACCTGCTAAAAAGCCGGGGATTTGAAATGGATACCACGCACCGTAATTTCGCGCCTACGCATGATATGGGCAATTATACGCCAAAAGAAGCCTATGAAGACCGTCTATGGCGCGGTACTACAAGTATAGAAGCCGCCGATAAAGAGGGATGGGTGGTCTCTGTCACCCCAAGTGGCGGCTGGCAGCCGGCCTGTATCGCGGGCAATACGGGCATCGGTATGAGCCAGCGCATGCAAAGTTTTGTGCTTGACTCAACCTTAAATCCTTTTAACGTAGTAGCGCCCGGCAAAAGGCCAAGGGTAACCTTATCGCCGTCTATGTTTTTAAAAGATGGTAAACCCTACTTATCTGCCGCCGTACAGGGTGGCGACACACAGGATCAAAACCTGCTGCAATTCTTTTTAGATATAGCAGAATTTGGCATGACAGTACAAAAAGCTACCGAAGCCCCCAATTTTAATACCAACCAGTTATGGCTTTCATTAGGCGGAACAAAAACCACCGACCGTGAACCCAAGCCCGGCCAGATTTTATTAAACTCAAACACAAAGGAGGCTGACAGGGCTGAGCTAAGAAAAATGGGGTACATCCTAAGCTTTGCCGACCGCACCAGCGGCCCCATAAACGCGGTTTATTTTGATTGGAAGCACGGCAGCCTTTGGGGTGGCTCGAGTAATCATGGCGAAGATTACGGTATTGGGTGGTAAGTGAACTGACCAGAATTAAAAGCCAATTGAATATTATCTTCATTTATTGGTTTTCTACCAGTTTCGGATATTAATAAGTTATAAGATTCAACAGCATTTGATTTTAATTCGGCTATTGTATCGCCCATTGTAGCGGCTATACCATTGGTTAGATCTTCATACCATGCCGAATATCCATCCTTTGATTTTTCAACGATAAACTTTACTTTTTTCATTTTACCAGTTTTAAAAGATGACAACGAGGTAAACTTGACAGAGGATTAAGCAATAGTCGGCGATAGTTACCCTATCGCCCTCAACAGCACAAAAACAAGCCCGGCAATCAATGCTGATATAGGTATAGTGATTATCCATGCCCATACCAGGTTAATGGTTACACCCCAGCGCACGGCAGATACCCGTTTGGTTAACCCAACACCTACTATAGCGCCGGTTATGGTATGCGTGGTTGAAACCGGTATACCAAAATGCTCAGTAATCAACAATGTTACTGCGGCCCCGGTTTCGGCGCTTACGCCTTCTAATGGGGTTATCTTCGTTATTTTGGTGCCCATTGTTTTAACGATCTTCCAGCCGCCCGACATTGTGCCTAATGCAATAGCCGAGTAGCAGGCCAGCGGAATCCAGTTGGGCATGGCAGCGCCCGCGCCAATAATATTTGATGATATAAGCGCCAGGTATAAAATACCCATTACCTTTTGCGCGTCGTTGGTACCATGCGCGAAGCTTAACAGTGCCGATGATATTAATTGTAATACCTTAAACCATCGCTCGGCAGCGGCAGGCCGCGCGTTTTTGCAGATATGTAAAATAATAATAGTTATGATATACCCTATCAGCGAGCCTATAAAAGGTGCCAGGAAAATACATAATACGATGGGTATAATGTAGTGCATGTTAACAGCCGTCAATGCGTTTGATCCCATGTATAGTGCATTGGCCATGCCCGCCCCGGCAAACCCGCCGATAAGTGTATGGGATGAACTTGAGGGTATGCCAAACCACCAGGTTGTTAAGTTCCAGGTAATGGCCGCAATTAAACCGGCCAATATTACGTGCATGGTTACAAAATGTTCATCAACAATTTTGGATACATAGTTGGCCACCTTATGATCTTTAACAACAAAATAGGCCACAAAATTAAAAACAGCGGCCCATAATACCGCCTGGAACGGTGTAAGCACCTTCGTAGATACAATAGTGGCAATTGAATTTGCAGCGTCATGAAAGCCATTAGTATAATCAAATATCAATGCTAATATAACGACAACAACAAGCAGGGAAGTAACCATTTATTCGAATATGTTTTTTGTAGAACCAAGGGTCAAGAACCAGGAATCAAGACAGAAAAATATCCTGGTTCTTGTAGCTTGATTCTTGACTCTTTCTTTAAGCGTTTTTAACTAAAATTGATTCCATAACATCTGCCGCGTCTTCGCACATATCGGTGGCGGTTTCCAAAGCTGCGTATATTTCTTTATACTTTATCAAGCGGATAGCATCCTTTTCATAAAGGAACAGGTCGGCAACGGCACGGTCAAAAACATAATCGGCCTGGTTCTCTACGCTATTGATGCGGATACATGAATCGGCAATGGCGCGCACGTTTTTTAGGTCTTTAAGCTCACGTACGGCCTTTTCCAGGTCTATACTGCATTGCAATGTTAATTCAGACAGTTTGCGGATATGCTCGTTATAATCGTCTATTTTATACAAGTTCATGCGGTTGGCCGCGCCCTGTATATAGTCGGCCACGTCGTCAATAGCGCTGGCCAGCGCGTGGATGTCCTCGCGGTCAAATGGCGTAATAAAGTTTTTGCCTAACTCCAGGTGGACCTGGTGGGTTATTTCATCGCCTTTGTTTTCTAATTTATCTATCTGTTTAAATAACTCCTCGCGGGTAGCGGGATTATTTGAATTAACCACCTCGACCAATATGGTTGCCATTACAACAACGTTGTTGGATGCCTGCTCAAACAAGGGAAAGAATATTTTTTTATCTTTTGGGACAAAGTATTGAAAGATGCTATTTAGGGACATTTTTTATGGTATTTGGGCAAATATAACTTTTCAATGTTAAGTTAATGTTAACTTTTAAGAACGGGTATGTTAGGGAAATGTAAACCCGGCCGGGCTTTTTGCAAAGTAAAGCCAAATGTTGAACCTAAACCTTCGGTGCTGCGCACGTTAATTGTTTGCTGATGCGCCTCAATAATATGTTTTACAATAGCCAGTCCCAGTCCTGATCCGCCTATCTGCCTTGAACGGCTGGTATCTGTCCTGAAAAAGCGCTCAAACAGCCGCGGAAGGTATTTTTCTTCAATACCGATGCCATCGTCAGTAACTTCAACCAGCACCTGGTCGTGCAATTCAAACAGGCTGACTGAAGTGCTGCCGTCCTCTTTTCCGTATTTAAACGAGTTATCGATAAGGTTGGTCAACACCTGGGTTATCTTTTCCCGGTCGGCATTTACCAATATTGGCTCATCATATTTTTGTTTGAATATTAACTTAATTTTATGCTGCTTCGCCTTCATTTCTGATGCCTCAAAAACTTCTTTGATCAAGTCGTTTATTTTAAATTTTGTGTATTGAATGGGCATCTCACCGGTCTCCAACTTTGAAATTTCGTCCAGATCTTTGATGAGATAACTTAACCGGTCGACATTGCGCGATGCTTTATCCAGGAACTGTTTGGCCATTTCCTTATCCTCAAAATCATCATCCTGCAAAGCTTCAATATATCCCTGTATAGCAAACAGCGGGGTTTTAAACTCGTGCGAGATATTGGACAAAAAATCCCGCCTGAATTTTTCCTGGTCGCGCAGGCCGTCAATCTCGCTTTTCTTTTGACGCGCCCATTCCTTTACTTCCGCTTCGACATCATTGATCGGGTCGCTGCTGATGTGTTCGCCCAACGCGTCGCGCAGATCGCGGCCCAGCTTTAAATTATGAATAAGTTTGTAGATGAGCTTTATTTTTGAATAGATATACTTCTCCATCAAATAATAAAATATAACAAAACTGGTAACAACGGTTACCCCAAAGGTTATGAGCACATAATACCAGCTATGCTGAAAATAATAGTTTACGGCCGAGAGGGTTATGGCAACCGCCGCCGCATTGATAAAAACCAATACACGTAATTTCATAGTGTAAAGGTAGTTGATTTGGTTGATTGAGTGAGTGGTTGTTTGAGTTGATTAGGTTAAGTTGTTGTTAAGGATTGATTAAGTTTGCCGAGTTGATTAAGTGAATAGTTGATCGGGTTTGCCGTTTTTAAAAACCACTCACCCAATCAACTTAATCAACCATTCACTTAATTTATTTAAGGGGTATTATATCTATAATAACAGTACGGTTATAAAAACGTTCTTCCGGAAGGTTATTTTCAAAAGGCGAGTGACTGGCATCGGCCCCAAAACCTGTAGTTTCAAACTTTACATTGCTTTTGTCCGAAGCGGCTAAGGCATGCTCAATTATTTGTTGTGCTTGCTGGGCCCTGCTTTCAGAAAGCTTTTGATTATAAGCTTCTTCCCCAATTATATCCGTATGCCCATGTATGCTAACAGTTGCACCATCTGTTATCAACGGGGAGACAACGTTTGTTAAAAAGTTAGTGTACGATACAATAGTTGTTGCTTTATCATAGTTAAACACAATGCTGTACTTCAAACCTTTTACAATAGTTACATCCGGATGAACTAAATGAACGTTGCTTTCTTTTCTAACTGACAGGCCGGTGTTTGTTTCGCCGGTCATGGTAATTTTATAATCCCCATCCGGGCTGTCGCCCAAAATGGTCCTGGCGGGTATACTTGCCTGGTTTTGCATATAAGGGCCATAATGTTGAATGGCACCGTTTGACGCTGTGACATCAACCGACCAGGATTTAAGCAATTGACGGGCTGAATCTACATTCAAAACAACCTGGTTGTCCATCGGATCTTGCTGAGGAGAATTAATTTGAACAGGCCTCATCATTCCTCCGCCTACTTCGCTTAATAACTCGGGCGAAGCGCTTTCAATATCAACGCGGCGGTTTTCAGCTGCAAGCAGCGCGAGGTCTTTTGTGCCTCCCGGTTTCTGTGATGGCGGATGTGGTTTAAAGCTGCCTTGTACAGCAATTCTCGAACCGTCAATTCCAAATACGCCCACCAGGTATTGTTTTACCGATTCGGCGAGCACCTTGCCTTCAGCAGGCCCGTTTGGCGACGCGCCGTTTAATGTTATGGAAGTACCGGGGTTAGCCCTCATTCTGTCGCCCAAAATATTGAGCACATTATGATATACATATAACTGCCCGGCAGAACGGCCCGGCATATTGGTGGTTTGCTCCTGCTGTACTTGTCTTTCTTTAAAAGTTCCGGCCTGATCTGTAGTTAACAATACATACCGGTTTGGAATTGCTGTTGACGACTCATCAAAAAATACAGTACTAAGCAACGGGAAGGTTTCACTAACCTCGCGCCTGTTCGGCATAATTACCGGTCCGCGAACATTAAGAACAAACACATGAACCGGTGGCGCAACAACAACCGCCGCTACCATTGGTATTATTGGAGGCGCTGGAGGAGGTGCAATTTTATGCGCTTTTCCGAATTTAAGGGCTAAACCAACTCTTACAGTTTGTATAGACAAACTTTCGATGCTGCGGGGTTCCTGGCCAAAATATGGCTGATAGGAAGCGAAAGGCGAAAGGCTGACCACAGTTGTACTTGCTGGAGCTGAAACAATAAAATCATAGCCAAGGCCAACCTGGCCTGAAACCTGTACCTTGTTTGTGGCGCTAAAATTTGAAACAGTATTTGGCTGGTTAACCTGCGTATATCTAAAATCGTTGTTAATATCAAAAGCGACGCGGGGACCTGTGAAAAAATATAAACCGTTTGATTTGAAACCTAAGCGTATGCTTGGTTCGACAGAAATATAATTTAAGTCGGAATTTAACGTAGCCAGGCAGTTACACGGAGCTATTTCGTTATCATATTTTGCCCCGCGGCCATCATACGCCACGTTTAACATTGCACCCAAAACAGGTGTCGGGCGATATTCGATCAGTACAGAGCCATACGGGCGTACGCCGAAAGCCTTATGAAAGGCGGTTGGAACGACCAGTGAATTATCCAGCGTTTGGGTTGTGCCATCGTACCAGTTGGCATTTGCCGCGCCCGATACGCCAAACCACCACGTAGGCGGTGTAGTTTGTGCCTGAACTGTGCTATGAGCAAAAATTGCCATCAGCGCACAGATGATGAATTTTTGCATTTTTTTATTTATGGGTAACATAATGAGTTTTCTTTTAAGTGAGTATTTATTTGTCTTGGCTTTTGATAAATCCTCCCGGTACTAATAATTGTAAGTATCGGGAGGATAAATGTTATTGAACATTAATAGTCGTGTTTACCATGGTTACAGAGGCGACAAGCGAAATTGCCTTACCGTTCAACACGGTTTGCACGGTATTGCCCGCCGTTGAAAAAGTAACACCTGAAGTAGAAATAATGGTTCCGGTCATAATGCCGCCACCTGCGCCGTTTATAGTTGCAGCACTACCTACATACCAATACACATTTTGGGCAAGGGCACCGTTTATTAATATAACACTACGGGCACCTGTTGGTCCGGCAATACCTACTGTTAATGACGTAGGTGCCTGGAATATCCAAACTGCATTAGGATTACCCTGGGCATCAAGCGTAAGATTACCTGTTGTCTGGCTACCGCCTGTTATGCTAAAACTGCCGCCTGCTGCTTTATAGACACCCGGCGCTAAGGTTAAGCCACTCAGCTGGCCTGCGCCCGGATCAGTGCCACCTGGTTTATTAGCTGGGGATATGCTGATATAAAAAGCGTTTGCAGCGGCCAGGGCTGCGGTTGCAGTGGCAAATTTAGTCGCAGTTCCCGGAGCAGGAGGAGCTGAATATATCCCCCCGGTTACCAGGCCTACATTAAGCGGCGTTTCGGTATAAACATCCGCTGTTAGCCCATCATGAAATCCGGTTATTGCGGTGGAGACGGCAGTTGTGCCAATAGCCCCGTTGTTAATTACCGTATTAATCCCTTGGTTGGTTATCCCGGCGGCCCCGCCAAAAGCGCCAAAAATAGAGCTGAATAGCGGCGCATTTACAACTATTGGAGTAAAATTAGCCGTAATGTTTTTATTCGAGTTCATGGTAACCGTCAACGGGTTTACATTACCCGTGGCATCTCCGCTCCATGAGCTAAATATGTAGCCCGAATTAGGTGTCGCGGTGAGTACTACTGTAGATCCGCTATTGTACGTAGCCTGCTGCGGGGTCGCCACAACTGTGCCGTTAACAGCAGCTACATTTAACGTATAAGTGTTAACTGCAAAATTAGCAACTAATGTTCGGTTGGCAGCTAAAGCAAATACGTAAGCGGCACTCGTCGAAACAATGGCCCCGTTTTCTGTCCAGTTTGTAAAGGTATAGCCTGGGTTAACAATAGCTGTTACGGTTACAGAAGTATTGGCAGCATACGCGCCCGATCCGGTTGTTGTACCACCGGCAACAGGACTTGATGATAATACTACTGCAAATTGTGATGACGGAACCACGGCAAAGTTGGCAACCAGCGTTGTATTTGCACTTAATGTAAAAGTATATGCCGGACTAACAGAAGCCACAACACCACCTATCGTCCAGTTTGTAAAAGTATACCCCACATTTGGAGTTGCTGTTACAGTTACCGGGCCTGGATTAAATGAACCTGAGCCGGATGTTACGCCGCCTGCTGCCGGGTTTGATGATAATACAACCGCGAATTTTCCCGCCGGTATTGCTGTAAAGTTTGCCACTAACGCCTTATTTCCGGCCATGGTAAACTGGTAGTTTGAGCTTGTTGAAACTACAACACCGTTATTTGTCCAGTTGGTAAACGTAAAGCCGGTAGCCGGCATAGCCGTTACTGCAGTTACCGAACCCTGTGCAAATGTACCTGCACCACCGGTCGTACCACCGGCCACAGGATTTGAAGCTAAGGTTACCTGCGGGATGGTAGTAAACGACCATACAAAATTAGCTGTCAGCGCGGTATGAAATTTATCAGCAGCGCCGGTAGTGATTGTCCCTGTATATACAGCAAAGGGCAACAGCGGCACGGTTGGTGTAAAAGTAAAAACAGCCCCGTTAGCTGTTGGGGCAACCGTTCCGGCTACCTGGACGGCACCCTGCATAACAATAAATGTTGTGCCGGTGATAGTCGTTGGGTCCATATTGGTATTAAAGGTGGCGGTGATCACTTTGGGAAGCACCACATCCACCGCTAAATTCATTGGATCGGTGACTACTACAGGGCAAACACCCTGAACCGATACGAAATTATCTTTTTTACATCCTGCGGTAAATGCAACCAGGAGTAATGCCATTGACCAAATGGCATTGAATATTTTAGAGTAGCTTTTGCCGGTATGCATATACACAGCATCCGTAGTCGTAGTAATTTTTTCTTTCATGAGGTATTAGTTAAAAAATGTGAAATTCAAACTGAAAGTCTAAAGCATATTTCAGCACAATACAAACGTACCCTGTTAAGCAGGCCGGCCTGTTACACAATTCTTTAAATAAGTTCTATAATTCACACATTTATGAAGCAAGGGGCATATTGCATTCAATGTATTTAAACTGGGAGGGGGTTACACCGGTCATTTTTTTAAACTGGGTAGATAAATGAGCGACGCTGCTATAATGCAATTTCCAGGAAATTTCGGTTAGGTTTAGGTCTTTATTTCGGATCAACTCTTTTACCCGCCTTATCTTATTCATGATGATATAATGCTCGATAGTTGAACCCTGCACTTCTGAAAAAACATTAGCCAAATAAGTATAATCAAGATTTAAGGCCTCACTTAAGTAATAGGAAAAGTTTGTTTTTAATGGCTGATCAGAATAATTGACCATTTCAGAGATGATAGTTTTAATTTTTTCAATCAGGATAATTTTCTTATCTTCTATTAATTCTAACCCGGCATTTAGTAAGGCTGCTCTAATTTTGCCTGTTTGTTCAACCGAAATCGATTCGCCAGTTTCAGCCCAACCCATTTCAACAGCTATACAGTTTAAGCCAAGTTTTTCTAATTCGTATCTTACTACCATCAGGCAACGCAGGCAAACCATGTTTTTTATAAAGAGTTTCATTGTTAATACCCTTGCAAAGCAAGTGCCCGTAATAAATGAACGTCTCGTTAACGAATTATGTACGACAATCCTTTTTTATTCATAATTGTGCAGTTAGTCCTATGGGAAGGCCTATTTAGAAAACAATCTGCTACTTTAAAGAAATAAAAAGAACCGTTTCAAAAAGACAGTTTCAAAAGCCATTGCCGTTGTTAAATAGCATATAATTTGAAACTAACACGGGGTTAAAAGAAAGTATTGTGCCTTATAAGAAATAATGGCGTAGAAATTATGGGTATTCTATATTATTAACCGAAAGCAAAATAAATATAGCCAAAAGCTATAACGGGAATAATACACAGGTGGGTTTTGATTAGTATAAAGGAAATATTGTAGCTTATTCACTAAATTTTACAAAAGCGCAGTTGCTAATCGGTTGTTCACTAACCCTTAGCTATCTCTACCTCAATATTAACTACAACGTCATCCGAAAGTACAAGACTTGAGCCGCCTACGCCAAAATCAAGACGGTTTAGTTTAAAGCTGCCTTTTATAGAAACGGCAGCGCCGTTTTCGGTATAGGTAAAAGGCAGGTCAATTAATTTGGTTTTATCTTTCAGGGTTAAATTAAACTGGCCTTCGTATTTGTCGCCGCTTTTATGTTTAAAAGACACCGATTTTATGGTTATTTTCGGGAAACGCGCCACATCAAAAAACTCATCGGTTCTTAAATGCTCATCGCGGCTATCATTATTTGTATTGACGGTCTTTACATCGGCGGTGGCTTCAATACTGGCCGTATTTAAATGCGCAGGGTCAAACTGAATATCAGCCTGCAAACCGCCGATAGTGCCGCTGGTTTTAATACCTAAATTTTTTATCTCGAAAATGATATTAGATTTTGTGATAGTGGTTTTTACCTGGGCGAAAGCATTGGCAACCAGCAACAATAGAATAACAGGGGCAATAATTCTTTTCATTTGGCGAATTAACGACGATTATGGATATTATAATATATGTGTGTTGTTATTTTTACATTAGCGGGAAAATTAAACCAACCCGTTATGGAAAACGAAACCAAATATAAATTCGAGCCGATTTTTACAACCGTATTAAGTTTACTTACATTTTATGCCATATACAAGTCTTGTAGTTTATTTATAGCTAAACCCTCATATGACCTGTTGGGATTATCAATATTTATTTCTTCCTATGTTTCTATCCCCAATATTTCTTCCTATGTTTTTTAAAATGATTACAGGGATGCCCGTTATTGCTTTAACCGATGATTACTTTATTAATAATTATGGCGGATTTTCAATTGAGTGGGGCGATATTATGGAAATGCATATTACAGATGGAAATCTCCACAATTCGGGTTCTCTGATAATTAATTTAAAGCACCCTGAAAAGTACTTCAATACCCCATTAAAAATGGTAAAATATAAAATAAAGCAACTTTTTACCGCTAATGACATTTCGATACCCTTTAATTTTGTAACCGGTAAAAAAGACGAAGTTTTCCAGGTGGCTAATGCTTATTGGTACAAGCATGATAAAAAAATCCGAGCTTAAAACTCCACATGCGCCCTGATAGAAAACACATTAACCGGGCCACGGGCTGTATTATAGGCAGGGTTTACAATAAACTGGTAGTCGGGAGTTAGCCATAATTTATGCTGGTACGCGTTTATTTTATAATATACTTCGACAATCATTTCGGGGGCGTAACTTAATTTCCCGTCGCCAATTAAAAAGCCGTAGCCGCCGTCGGCCAAATAGTCGCGGTGAGGTTTTGACAGCCCATCGCCGATAAATGCCAGGCCAATTTCATCATCATTGCGTTTCCATGAAGTTCCTTTTAACACACCACCGAATGTTACTGAACGATCAATCTCGGTAAAAAACCATGTTTCGGTATGGCCGTCGTTATAACTTGCCTTGGCAAATATGCCAAAGTCTTTTGTTAAAAACTGGTCGGTATTAATGCCGAAGCCAAATTTATGCCGGCCATAAGCTTCGGTCGAATCTACATTAGGCGCTTTGGGGTTTTGGGCTATGGCCAGGTCGTAATTGCCAAACTTGCCGTTATTTAAAAAGCCCAGTAACCGTAAGGTGCCTTTTTGTCCGTTTATGGTATATCGGTTTTCATACTCGATGGTCTGCGTATTGGCTTTGGCTATTTGTTGGTCCCATACCGATTCATTGGGCACCGTGGTAACCATTGTCAAAGCAAAGCGTAAAGTCCAGGTGGGCTGACCTAATTCGGTGTACAGGCCAATGGTATAGCCACGGGTATTTGCCGGGTAGTCCCACGCGCCATTATCCATAAGGGCCCAGTTCATAAACTGGCTCCTGGGGTCGTGGCTAAAATTATTACCGTCGAAAAAATCGGCCATGCCGAATTTTCCTGCTGCTATTGAAAAATAACGTTTGCTTTTTAATCCGGCCAATTGGTTAACATCATCTTCTATAGTATCCTTTTCTGTACCCCATTCAAAATTCTGCTTAAAATAAAGCCTTGCGATATATATTGCAGGCGAGGCACTGCCCACCCTAAACGTTTCGCCATTAGGAAAGCCTGCCACACCCAGTGTTTTGCTTAAACCAGCCCCGCCGGATAATTCCGGGTTAAAATAAACTTCAGCACCTTTCCAAAGCCTTGCAGCGCCAAAAAAGGTACTGGTTATTGAACTCGCTGTTTCGCCGTTAGGGCTTAAGCTATTCAATCCGCTATAGGCGGCATTAAAAGGAGGCATTGATTGTGTAATAATGGTCTGCTGAAAATGAAAGCTAAAGGTCGAATCTTTTTTTGAGGAAGTTACCTGTTGCCCATACGATAAAGACGCAGTTAACAAGAATGCTAAGTATATAGGTAAGATTTTAAACATAAATAAAATTTAAAGAAGCTTTTAAAAAATAAATGTTTTAATGACGGCCAATAAAATAGTCTGCCAATATGACTAATAGTGCCATAATGATGATAGCCACCATTAGTCGTTTGTTGTCTTTACTTATAACCATTGATGAAATTTGTTTATAAACCAGTTTTTAACTGCTTGTGTCAGCAGGCAATACGTTAATAAAATACCAAATAGCCATGGGAAATAACTCATAGGCAAAGCCTGCAATTTTAAAGCAGGTGCCAGCGGAGAAAATGGCAACACAATACCAATAAGCATTATTACCGAAGTTAATGCCACAACCGGGGCCGCCGCCCAGCTTTGAATAAATGGTATTTTGCGGGTACGTATCATATGTACAACAAGCGTTTGCGATAGCAACCCTTCAACAAACCACCCGCTTTGAAATAACCCCTGGTGTGCCGGTGAGTTTGCCTTAAAGACAAACCACATTACCCCGAAAGTTGCATAATCAAATATAGAGCTTATAGGGCCGATAAAAAGCATGAACCGGCTTATACCGCTTGCGTTCCATTTTTGTGGCTTTTCTATAAAATCCTCATCCATTATATCCCACGGAATGGATATCTGCGAAATATCATACAACAGGTTATTGATCAGTATCTGTATCGGCAGCATGGGCAAAAACGGCAACAGCGCGCTGGCACCCAGCATACTAAACATATTACCAAAGTTACTACTGGCCGTCATCTTGATATATTTTATGATATTTCCAAACGTGCGCCGCCCATAAATTACTCCCTTACGGAGTACCATCAGATCTTTCTCCAACAAAATAATATCCGCACTTTCTTTTGCAATATCTACCGCTGTATCAACAGATATTCCAACATCAGCATCCCGTAATGCCGCCGCATCATTTATCCCATCGCCCATAAAGCCCACGGTATGTCCTTTGGCCTGCAATATTTTTACTACCCGCGATTTTTGTATGGGACTTAATTTAGCCAATATGCTCACGTTATCAATACATGCGGTTAGTTCTTCATCGGTCATCACCTCCAGGTCTTTACCCAACAAAATATTATTTACCGGGATACCTACATCTTTACATATTTTTTTGGTAACCACTTCATTGTCGCCGGTAAGCACTTTAATACTAATACCTAAATTGTGTAATGACTCAATGGCGGGCTTCGCCGATGGCTTGGCCGGGTCAAGAAACCCGATAAACCCGGTCATGATCATTTTATTTTCATCTGCCACGCTGTAAGTAAGCGGCCGTTCATCGTACTCTTTTATCGCAACCAATAATACGCGTAATCCTTCTTCATTAAGTTTGCGGGAAGTGGCAAGGATGGTATCCCGCATTTTTTTACCCATCGGCACAATATCATCCTTATCAATCTGCAACTTGTTATCTTCTCCGGGGTCGAAGGCATGGCTGCATAAATCAAGCATTTCTTCAACCGCGCCCTTACAGATAAGCAGGTGCTTATGGTTCTTTTCTTCCAGTATGACCGACATCCGCCTGCGCTGAAAATCAAATGGAATTTCATCAACTTTCTCGTACGATTCTCCTTCTTTCAGACAAGCATGCAGATCCACGTGTTCTAAAACAGCTACATCCAACAGATTTTTGAGGCCCGTTTGGTGAAAGCTGTTTAGATAGGCCCATTTCATTACCTCGTTATCCTCAAAACCATAAACATTTAAGTGCCGCTCCAGCACAATTTTATCCATGGTAAGCGTACCTGTTTTATCCGTACACAAAACATCCATCGCGCCAATATTCTGTATGGCATTTAAGCGCTTAACCACTACTTTGCGCTTAGACATATTAACCGCGCCTTTTGCCAGGTTAGCGGTAACAATCATGGGCAGCATTTCGGGTGTTAAACCAACCGCAATAGAAATACCAAAAAGCAAAGCTTGCAGCCAATCGTGCTTTGTAAGGCCATTTATTAAAAATACCAGTGGTACCATGACCAGCATAAAGCGGATAAGCAGCCAACTTACGCTGTTCACCCCTTTATCAAAACTGGTCTCGGCACGTTTGCCAACTAATGATTTGGAGAGCGAACCGAAATAAGTGTTACCACCGGTATTTACAACAATGGCGTATGCGGTGCCGCTTACCACGTTAGTGCCCATAAAGCAGGTGTTATCCAATTCAAGCGGGGATAGTTTATTGGCTTTTAGATTAGTGGCCTCCCGTTTTTCAACAGGCAGGGCTTCGCCTGTTAATATGGCCTGGCTAACAAACAAATCCTTTGATTGCATGATCCTTACATCAGCCGGTATCATATCGCCGGCCGACAGGCGGATAACGTCCCCCGGCACAAGTTTCTGAATGTCTATTTCCCGCTGTTCTTCATTTTTCCGCAAAACAGTTGCCGTAGTTTTAACCATCGACTTCAGTTTTTCAGCAGCCTGGTTGCTTCTGAATTCTTGTATAAACCTTAGCAACACGCTTAACATCACCATAATTCCGATAACAATTACGGTTTTGTAATCCCGGTCGGCGGGTGCCTGGATAATAACATCTGTAATTAACGAGATAATTACCAGCACAAATAAAACCCCGATAAAAGGATTTAAAAAGGCTTCAAAAAACTGCACATACCATTTGGGCGCTTTTTCGTGAGCAACCTCGTTTAAACCATAGGTATTTAAACGCTCACGTACTTCGGCAGCCAAAAGGCCGTCTTCGCTGCTTTCCAGTTCAGACAGAAATGATGCTTTATCGCAGGAGGCGACTTGCTTAATCCTTAATGCGGAAACACTGTTAAATTCGTTGGTGGCCAGGCTGTTATTTTTGCCGTCGATGTTGTTGTTTTTTCTTTTAAGCATAATAATAAAAATGCCCCGGATAACAAGGGCTGCCTAAAAAAGAACGGCCCGGTTAGCGGGAAGCTATTAAACGATGAGTGTTTCTACTCGGACCGGTATCCATTTTTTTAACTTCTAATTTTTTACAAAGTAACCTATTAAATCAATGCAATGGAATTGCATTCATCGGCAATTATTACAAACCCCTTTTACCACAAGGTTCATTTCAACCGAAGTAAACCCATTGGGTAGTGAAAGATCCGGTATCTTACTATCCGGCAGGCAAAAAGTTTCTTTACATGATGTACAATAGAAATGAACATGCAGGTCATGGTGATCACCTGCATCACATTCTTCTAAACATAAAGCATACTTAGGCGACCCGGTACCGTCATCTATGATATGGATCAATCCCTTTTCTTCAAAGGTTTTTAATGTACGGTATATGGTGATCCTATCGGCAGGCCCCAGGGTTTTTTCTATATCACTTAAGCTAATAGCGGCATGTTGTTTTAAAAGCAGGTCAAGAACCAGCATACGCATTGCTGTCGGGTTGATTTTTTTATTGGTTAACTTTTGTTCGGTGTTTACATCCATAACTGCATAAAGTTACATAACCGGCCTGCTGCCGGGCGCAAAAGTAAAACATTAATATAAACTCAATGTTCCGTGTTCCAAATAAAATTGATCAAGGTAGCTTAACATAAATGTATGCCTTTGTTGGGCCAGCCTTTTGCCGGTTTCTGTATTCATTTTATCTTTTAGCAATAGCAGCTTTTCATAAAAATGATTAATGCTGGGCGATGCACTGTTTTTGTAAGTCTCTTTATCCATGTTCATATCCGGTTTAATTTCGGGGTTATAAATTTCCCGGCCTTTAAAACCTCCGTAACTAAATGTTCTTGCTATGCCAATGGCACCCATAGCATCTAACCGGTCGGCATCTTGCACAATAGCTAATTCGGGCGAGTGGAAGCCCGGTTTATCAAAGCTGCTTTTAAATGAAATATAACGGATTATCTGTTGTACATGGGTAATGATGGCTTCGTTAACACCTATTCTGCGCAGGTATTCGCCTGCAATAACAGGGCCTATTTCTTCGTCGCCGTTGTGAAATTTGCTGTCGGCTATATTATGCAGTAAGGCTGCAAGTTCAATTGTAAGCGTGTCGGCTTGTTCGGTTTGGGCAATTAGTTTGGCGTTGTTCCAAACCCTGTAAATATGCCACCAATCGTGGCCGCCCTCGGCTTGTTTAAGCGTTTCCTTTACAAAAGCTGTGGTATTGGCAATTGCGGTTTGATGATCCATATTAGCAGTTTATACCCACAAATATAGATAGTGTATCAGGTAGCAACAGTAATTAATTCAAGCCGGTCGGTATTAATAAGATCAACAACATCAAACTCAAGTATATCAGCTATCTGGAAAAGTCTTTCCAGGGTTATTTTAGTGTATCCCAACTCAATTTTGCTATACGCGTTTTGCGAGATATGTAATTTTAACGCCAGGTATTCCTGCGTATAATTTTTAAATTCCCGCTTATGCCTGATGGCGGCGGCCACTGCTCTTATCCTGTAATTCTGCACTTTATTCATAGCTGATGTTTAGTACACACTTATTACAAATAACAAACGAAAATTAAAGCAATGCGGATTTTAAAAATAAAAAAAATTATTTTGGGGTTATTGCAGCTCATATTTGATAACAACTGCAGGCAGTAAGGTAGCCTCATTAAGCGGTATTTGGTCTACCGATTGCATTGGTTTGCGATGCAGGTAAAAATCATAATATGCTTTTTCGACCGCGCCGTTGCCCGTGAGCGGTATATTAAAGCCAATGTTAAACGGAATAATAAAATCATGAAATTTTTCATGGTTAGGGATGATCCATTTATGATTTGATTTTTTTAATGCTTCAATTATAGGTGGTGTTAGTATAAGGTCGTCGGCATAATAAACAACAATTTTGCTAATCGAGCCGGCATCATCAGCGGTAAATTTAAAAATAGCCATGCCGGTAGCTTTGTTAGCAATAATATCGGGCGAAGCCACCACATTATCATTAAAAAACCGGGTCATTATGGTACTGCCCCCCTGGAAAGGAAATGACAGGTCTTCCTGCGCCATGCACCACGACGAAAGGAAGATTGCTAAGGTAAATAATGTAATCTTTTTCATTTCATTAATTAATATTGATCCCGATAGCTATCGGGACGAACGCCCAATATCGAATGATGAAGTGAAAATTCTTTCGATATTCGAAATTCGCTATTCAATGTTCGATATTCAATTTATTCCTCCCTGGGTTCTCTTTTTGTGCCCTCATACAATTCATATTCCAGCAGGCGGCAATCCAGCTTGCCGTTATAAAATTCAATTTTTCGGGCCGCCCGCAGGCCTATTTTTTTTGCCAGGTCTGGATTTCCGGTAAAAATATAACCCCGATAGCCCAGGCATTTCTGCTTCATAAAATCGCCGACACGTTTATAAGTGGCTTCAAGCTTGGTATGAACGCCTAAACGTTCGCCGTATTCGGGGTTAAACATAACCACACCCGGCCCTGCCGGAACCTCCGTGTCTGCAAAATCACAAACGCTAAATTCTATTAAATATTCTACACCTGCGGTTTTCGCGTTTTTTTGTGAGATGTCAACCGCGTCCTGCGATATATCAGTAGCGATAATTTTAAAGCCAATTTCTTTTTTTGATTTGTCTTTCAATTTTCTCCGCTCCGCAAAAAATGCCTGCTCATCATAACCCATTATGTGCATAAAGCCGTAATTCATCCTGAACAGCCCGGGGCATTTACCGGTTGCCAGTAGGGCCGCCTCAATGGCTAACGTCCCCGACCCGCACATGGGATTGATAAAGGTGCTATTCTGGTCCCAATGTGTGGCCATAATAGTTGACGCGGCCAGTGCTTCGAGCATTGGGGCCTTTCCTGGAATTTTACGATAGCTGTGTTTGGCTAATGTTTCGCCCGAAGTATCTAAAAATATTTCGGCCTTGTCATCCTGCCAGTACAGGTGGATAACCGTCTTATTGCCATCAGACCCGGAGTTTGGCCTGATGCCCTTTACCGACTTTATCCTGTCAACAATAGCATCCTTAACCTTTACATTGGCAAAAAGCGGGGTTAAAATATGCTCGTTATTAACATTTGAAGTAACGGAGAAATAACCGGTAAAATCTATCAGCGTTTCCCACTCTATCTGCACCAGTTCATTATAAAGCTCCTGCGGATCATTAGCGGTGAAACTTTTTAGCAGGTACAGCACCTGGCTGGCACAGCGCAGGTTAAGGTTTAGGGGGATAGTATCGGTAACCGTGCCTAAAAGCTCGATGCCGGTTTGAAAAACGCGCTCGGGTTTAAAGCCCAGGGCCTCAACCTCCTGCTGCAAATAAGGCGAAAGCCTTTTATTACAGGTTATTATTATTTTATTTTCAGTGTGGAAAACTTGCATGATATTTTTGCGAATTTATGAATTAATACACCCCAATTTCATTTCTTATCTATTAACTTTACATTTTAATTTTTTAATTCCATGGATATTAAAGGCAAAGTACATGAAGTAGGTGCAACCGCGCAGGTTACCGAATCGCTCAAAAAAAGAGAACTGATAGTTGAATACGTTGAAAATCCGCAATATCCGGAGTATTTAAAGTTTGAAGCTATACAGGACCGCTGTAATTTATTAGATAATGTTAAAGCTGGCGATGACGTGGAGGTGTTCTTTAATTTAAGAGGCCGCCCGTGGACCGACAAAACCGGCAAAAAGAGCTATTTTAACTCCATGCAGCTATGGAAAATAAATATTTTGAGCGGCGCAAGCAATAATACTACGCCAGAATACGCCCCGCCTGCCGATATCAGCTCGGCACCGGAAGAGGACGACCTGCCGTTTTAAACTAACTGCTTTCAATTATAAAGACCCGGTTACGCCGGGTTTTTTGTTTAACCACGGCATTGTAAAAACAATACCGGAATATTGTATATTAGCGTATCGCTGATATAAATCTTAATTAACAAATTCTAATCGAAACCTAATCCGATTTTATTGTAAATACCTTATTTTGGCTTTTTATTCCTCATGTTTATTGAAATTTAGCCGAAACTATTACTTACCCCTGGTATTTTGTGAAAATAGCCCATCTTATTTTAGCGCACTCAAAGCCGCAGATGCTTGAGCGGTTAGTTAAACGCCTTAGCCACCCCGATGCGGATATTTATATTCAATTAGACAAAAAGAGCCCCATAGAATCTTTTTTGCATATTGCAAATACCGGCAATGTGTACTTTGTACCCGAACGGGTAAAAACCGAATGGTGCGCGTACAGCACCATAGAAGCAGAGCTGGCCGGCTTTAGGCATATCATAAAAACAGGCATAGCCTACAGCCACATTAACCTGCTAAGCGGGCAGGATTATCCATTAAGGCCGGTACAGCAATTCTATAACTTTTTGTCTGAAAATACTGGCAAAACATTTATCCATTCGCTTTCAATAGCCGATGATGAATGGCCTGACGGCAAAGCCCGCATCGTGAGGTACCATATGGGCGATTACGGTTTTAAGGGCCGGTACGTTTTGCAAAATATAGCCAACCGTATTTTGCCCGACCGTAAAATGCCTGGCGGACTAAAGCCTTATGGCCGTTCGCAGTGGTTTACCATAACGCCCGAATGTGCGCAATACGCCATTGAGTATATACAAAACCACCCCAAACTGAAACGATTTTTCAGGCTGACTTTTGCCGTTGACGAGATTTTTTTTCAAACCATATTGGAGAACTCACCTTTGAAAGAAACAATAGTTAATGATAATTTAAGGTATATTGAATCGTTCGGGGCTAACCCGCCCACTGTTTTCACAATGGCACATGCCGCTACACTTGTATCATCAGGAAAATTTTTCGCCCGTAAATTTGATACCAATGTGGATGACGCGATATTTGATTACCTGGATAAGGTGATCGGATATGCGGAATAGGTAAAATACTAAGTGTGCAGTTTCCGGTTCGCAGTTTGCAGAAAAACAACCATTCACCTAATCAACTACTCACCCAATCAACCGCTCCTCCATATGTTAAATATTGTTAAAACCAAATATTATCGCCTTATTTAAAATATTTTTGTCTTTTAGATATTGACCATCTGGGGTTATCCGCTTGAAAAAGAGAAGCATTGGCATTATTATCGGCTTAATGAGTTTCGCGCTGCTGGGCGTGGTGGCTATGCAATTGTATTTTTTACGGGAATCGTACAAACTGCAATCGCAGCTTTTTGACCACGATGTTAAAGAAGCCCTTAATGTTGTTGCTGATAAACTTACCCGCCAGGACGCATTAGACTTTATAAATAAAAAAGCGCAATCGCAAAACCTGCATGGCGACAAAAAAGGCAATACTGTAGTTGAACCGGCCGATAAAAACGACCAGGTATTTATCAATGATTCGGCAAAGTCAAGAAATAAGTTCAACTTACATGACCGGCAGGTGGCGCTTTTACGCGATAGCCTGCAACGGATAATATTGCATCAGAAACTGGACGATGAATTAGCAGAATCATATTTACAGGTACGTGTTGATCAGTTTACAGATGATTTTGGTGTTTTACAGACCCGTCTTACACCTACAATAAAAAGGGATCCGCGTATAAGGCGGAAGCCCCATAAATATGACACCATCCGTTATATATATTCCGACCCGCTTTACGGCAACCAGGTTACTACATCTGTACACCTTGACCCGCAATGGAAGGCACAACATGACCGTGTAAAAGAACAGCAAAAGATCGAGCAGGTATTGCATCAGGACTCACTTAAAAATTTAGCGTCGAGCACTGTTATACAAAGCCTGTCTGAAGAGATTCAAAAATCGGGTGAACCCTTAAAAAGCAGGATAAACCCTGCTTTAATAGATTCGCTACTTCGTGCTGAATTGATAAACAGGGGCATTACTACTGATTACAGTTATGAGGTAACAACAGCCAATACCGATTCGGTAATATTTATAAAGGCATTAAATGCCAACAGCGGGCAGGCCATATTTTTACCTGCCGACTCGTATAAATCGCCAATATTTGCCAGGGAGCTTTTGAATGATCCCGGGTCGCTTAAAATTTTCTTCCCTAAAAAAAACGCGGCTATATTAAGCACCATGACAGCGTCTATGGGCACTACTGCCGGGCTGCTGTTTGTGCTGATATTTTGTTTCGGTTATATTTTGTTTGCCATTATCAGGCAAAAAAAGATAGCAGAAATGAAAGCTGATTTCATCAATAACATGACACATGAGTTTAAAACCCCGGTGTCGACCATTATGATAGCCAGCGACGCTTTAAGGGATAATGAAATTGTAGAAGATAAAAGCCGCATATCAAGGCTGGCCAATATTATTTATGAAGAAAATGCCCGGCTTGGCAGCCATATTGAGCGTGTACTGAACATTGCCCGCATTGATAATAACGACTTTAAGCTGGAGAAAAACCCTGTCGACATTAATGAAATGGTTGCCGTGGTGGTTGACAGCATGGAACTAAAACTTCAAAAAAGCAATGCTGTTATCAACCTTAACCTCGACGCTCAAAATGCCATTATCAAAGCCGACGAGCTGCATTTTTCAAACCTGCTGTATAACCTGGTAGATAATGCCATAAAATACAGTAAAGACAGGCCCGAAATAACCATATCAACCCTGAATAAAAACGGGCATGTTATTATCCGGGTATCAGACAAAGGCATAGGCATGAGCCGCGACCAGCAAACAAAAATATTTGAACAATTTTACCGTATCCCAACCGGCAACCTGCATGATGTTAAAGGATTTGGTTTGGGATTAAGCTATGTAAATACCATTGTAAAAAGGCTTAACGGCACAATTGGCGTACGGTCTGAAAAGGATAAGGGGTCTGAATTTGAATTGAAATTTTCTGTTGCGTAAATCATAAATACTTACCTGTCACCTATGAAAAAAATATTACTGGTTGAAGATGATCCTAACCTGGGCATGTTACTACAGGATTACCTGCAGTTAAAGGGTAAGTTTGAAGTTGTATTATGTAAAGATGGCGAAGAGGGTTTGCGCACGTTTACCAAACAAGCGTATGATCTGGCCATACTGGATGTAATGATGCCCAAAAAAGACGGATTTACGTTGGGTAAAGAGATCCGGAAAATTAACGCGCATATCCCCATTATTTTTGCTACGGCTAAGGCAATGATAGAAGACAAAACCCAGGCATTTAACCTGGGTGGCGATGATTATATTACCAAACCCTTTAGGATTGAAGAATTACTGCTGCGCATAAACGCCTTGTTAAAACGAACTGACAACGCCGAGAAAAAGGAAGAAAGTTCGCCCTCACAATTTCAAATTGGCAAATACAATTTTGACTATACCACCCAAATCATTACCATAAACGGCACACAGCAAAAACTATCAACCAAAGAGGCCGAACTATTGCGCCTGCTGTGCATCCGTAAAAATGAAGTGCTTACCCGCGAGGAGGCCCTGCTGCATATTTGGCATGATGATAATTATTTTAACGGCCGCAGCATGGACGTATTTTTAAGCAAGATACGCAAGTATTTAAAAGACGACCCGAATGTAGAGATCATTAACGTGCATGGGCGGGGGTATAAGCTGCTGATCAATTAGACTTGATTACCTACTGTCGTGACCCCATACTAAAAACTGTCTTATCCATTTTCGGCGGGTCATTTTCGGGGTAATTATAGGCAATGCTGTTTAAATAATTTGCGATCCGCATGCGCTCCTGCCATGTCAGCGTTTTATAATATGCTGCATCACTTTTTGAAGTCTCTTCTGCTGTTTGCGCTTTAAAAGCGGCCCTGTCTAACCGGTACGAACTCATCTAACAAATATAAATCAAAATTAACTATCGTTTATAGCAACTTTGTTACGTTGCGTGTTTGTTTTGCGGTTTTAAATAAATAAGTTTGTTACAACTGATCTGATTAATTTATTATGAAGCTAAAACTACTTTACTCATGCCTGCTTGTTGCAGGTACAATGGGCACTGCATTTGCCCAGGACACACCCGACCCGGTAATGACCGCGAAAATTCGGGACGAAGGGCTGAACCATTCGCAAGTAATGGATATTGCATTCCATTTAACTGATGCTTCTGGTCCGCGTTTAGCCGGCTCGCCAGGTCTAAAACGCGCACAGGACTGGGCAGTAAGCACATTAAAAAGCTGGGGCCTGGTTAACACCGCCCGCGAACCCTGGGGCAAATTTGGAAAAGGATGGGAAGTTCAAAAGAACTATATCGCCATGACCGCCCCTTATTACCATGCACTTATCGCAATTCCAACAGCGTGGACACCGGGAACCAAGGGCGAACTAAAAACCGAGGTGGTATACGTAAAGATCGATTCAATTCCCGATTTAGCTAAATATAAAGGCAAATTAAAAGGAAAGATCATCATAACTGACGCTGCCAGGACCCCGCCTGAACAAAATTTCACAAAACCTGAAGCATCCCGTTATACAGATGCCGATCTGGATAAAATGGCCAAGGCTACATTACCTCCGCCAAGAAACGCCGGTGGTGCAGGTGGACCCGGCCGAAGGGGTGGACAGGCCGGCGGCAATCGCATTTCGCCCGCTGCTTTAACAGATTTTGAGCTGGCCGAAGGTGTTGGCCTGGTGCTAACCATGGCCCGCAGCGGCAGCACCGATGGTACCGTATTTACCACCAATGGCGCATCACACGCCGATACCGCCCACGCTACTTTGCCAAAATTAGAAACAAGCGTTGAGGATTACCAGCGTATTTTACGCCTTGTTAAAGCAAACATCGCGGTAACTATGGACGCTGATATCAAAACTGAATTTTTTGATAAGGACCTTAATGGCTATAACGTAATTGGCGAAATACCGGGTACCGACCCTACCCTAAAACCACAGTTAGTTATGCTTGGCGCACACCTCGATTCATGGCATGGCGCAACCGGCGGTACAGATAATGCCGCAGGCAGCGCAGTAATGATGGAAGCAGTGCGCATCCTCAAAGCTGTTGGCGCTAAACCACGCCGTACGATACGTATAGCATTATGGAGTTCGGAAGAAGAAGGTGACCTGGGATCGGCTGGTTATGTAAAAAATCATTTTGCCGACCGTACCGATATGGTGCTTAAACCCGAACATGATAAAGTTTCAGCCTATTACAATATTGATAATGGTACAGGAAAGATACGTGGTATCTATCAGCAGGCTAACGAAAAAGTAGGCCCTATTTTCGCGCAATGGCTTATGCCATTCCATGACCTTGGCGCTACTACAGTTACTATTTTAAATACAACCAGTACCGACCATGAGTCATTTGACAATGTAGGCATACCGGGTTTCCAGTTTATACAGGATGATATTGATTACGAAGCACGCACATGGCATAGTAACCAGGATACTTATGATAAAATTATCCCTGCCGATATGATGCAGATGGCAACCATCGTCGCTTCGTTTGTATACAACACCGCGCAACGCGATGAAATGCTGCCGCGTAAACCATTACCGGCAGCAAGGCCTGCAAGGGCTGGCCGGTAATTGCTAATGGCTAAACTTTTTTAATAAATAATTTACAATACACTTTAAAATACTGATCATGAAATTAAAATTAATCTGCTCATCCCTGCTTATAGCGGGTACTATGGGCACCGCTTTTGCGCAACAGGTCTCGGATGACGTAATGTTGCAAAGAATAAGGGAAGAGGGGCTGAACAAATCCCAGGTAATGGATATTGCCTTTCATTTAACTGATATTTCAGGGCCGCGTTTAGCGGGATCGCCGGCACTAAAACGTGCGCAGGATTGGGCTGTAAGCACTTTAAAGACTTGGGGCATGGTTAATACCAAACGCGAATCGTGGGGTAAGTTTGGCAAGGGCTGGGAAGTTCAGAAAAACTATACCGCTATGACCGTACCTTATTATCATGCCATTATAGCTATACCGAGGGCATGGACACCAGGTACTAATGGCCCTATAAAAGGTGAAGTAATTCTTTTAAAAGCCGATACGTTGACTGATCTGGATAAATATAAAGGTAAATTAAAAGGTAAAATTGTAATAACCGAAGCTACTGCGCCTGCTGAACAAAATTTCAAGACACCCGAAGCAAGCCGTTATACAGATAGCGCATTAGCAGTTATGGCAAAGGCTACCCTACAGGCGGCAGGTGGCCGGGGTGCGGGCGGTGGCCGGGGCCGCAGAGCGGGAGGCGGAGTTTCTGCTGCTGTATTAACTAAATTTGAAGTAGATGAAGGCGCAGGCCTTGTATTGGCCCAGGCACGCGGTACTGATGGTACCGTATTTACTACAAATGGTGCTTCATACCGCGATACTGCACATGCTGTTTCGCCTACCCTGGAAACCAGTGCCGAAGACTATCAACGTATTTTACGCTTAACCAAAGCCGGTATAAAAGTTGAAATGGAAGCCGATATCAAAACAGAGTTTTTTACCAAAGACCTGGATGGCTATGATGTTGTTGGAGAAATGCCCGGCACAGACCCTAAGTTAAAAAACCAGTTAGTGATGATTGGCGGCCACCTTGATTCATGGCATGGCGCAACAGGCGGCACTGATAATGCAGCAGGCAGCGCAGTAATGCTGGAGGCCATGCGTATCCTCTCGCGGGTTGGTTTTCATCCGCGCCGCACTATACGCATAGCTTTGTGGAGTTCGGAAGAACAAGGCGAATTTGGTTCAAAAGGATATGTTAAAAATCATTTTGCCGATCCTGGGGTGATGGACCTTAAGCCAGAACATGCCTTGCTTTCGGCTTATTATAACCTGGATAACGGCACAGGCAAGATACGGGGCGTATATGCCCAAAGCAATGCCGCAATTATGCCTATATTCCAGTCATGGCTTGATCCGTTAAAAGATTTAGGCGCAAGCACGGTTACCATCCGCAATACAGGCAGTACAGACCACGTAGCGTTCGACGCGGTTGGTTTGCCAGGGTTTGAATTTATCCAGGACCCTATCGACTATAATGCGCGTACACACCACAGTAACCAGGATACTTATGATAAAATGATTCCTGAGGATTTGAAACAGGCCGCAACCGTAGTTGCCTGGTTTGTTTATAAAACATCGCAGCGCGATGAAATGATGCCCCGCAAAGAATTGCCTAAAGCAGATCCTACTGCCGCAGCAAGGAATTAATCCTGGTTAAATACTAAAGGCCAAAAAAAACGATGAAGTTGAAATACACTTCACCATTTTTTTCGGCCTTTGTTTACGATACAGCAATGCGCGACGAAATGATACCACGTAAGCTATCGCCCGCGCCACGCCCTGCAAGAGGCCGATAAAATTATTATAGTTGATATTTTAAAAACAATACAATTTAACTGATCATGAAAATAAAACTAATTTATTCCTGCCTGCTGCTTGCAGGTACTATGGGCACGGCGGTTGCCCAGGACAAGGACACACCCGATCCGACAATGACCGCAAGGATACGCGAAGAGGGGATGAACCATTCGCAGGTAATGGATATCGCATTTCATTTAACCGATGTTGCCGGCCCGCGTTTATCAGGTTCGCCGGGGTTAAAGCGCGCGCAGGATTGGGCGGTGAACCAGCTAAAAACATGGGGCATGGTGAATGCCAAGCGCGAAGACTGGGGTAAATTTGGTAAAGGCTGGGAAGTTCAAAAAAACTATGTAGCAATGACTGTGCCTTACTATCATGCACTTATCGGCATACCAAGAGCATGGACTCCCGGAACCAATGGCCCCATAAAGGCTGAAGTGGTTTATTTAAAAATAGATACCATAACTGATCTTGCAAAATATAAAGGCAAGTTAAAAGGCAAAATAATTATAACTGATGCAGCAGCACCAAAAGAGCAGAATTTTGAAGCCCCTCCAGGTCGTTTTACCGATGCGCAAATGGATACAATGGCTCGTGCTACTCCAGCGCAAGGCCTTGCCGGTGGTGCGCCAGGCCTTACGGGGCCTATACCGGGCCATATGCCGGCTGCAGGTGCTGGCGGTGCACGCCAGGGTGGTGGTGGTGGTCGCGGCGGCGGTCGCGGCTTCGGCGGTGGCCGTGGCGTCCCTCCCGCGATTTTAACGCAGTTTGAACTGGACGAAGGCGTAGGCCTGATGCTTGCGCAGGCCCGCGGTACAGATGGTACTGTATTTACTACCAATGGCGCTTCATATGCTGATACCGCTCATGCTGTTTTGCCAACATTAGAAACCAGTTCAGAAGATTACCAACGTATTCTTCGTTTGGTTAAGGCAGGTATGCCGGTAACTTTAGAAGCTGATATTAAAACTGAATTTTTCACTAAGGACTTGGACGGGTACGATGTTGTAGGCGAAATACCTGGCACCGACCCTAAACTAAAAGACCAGTTGGTAATGTTAGGCGGCCACTTAGATTCATGGCATGGCGCAACCGGCGGTACAGACAATGCTGCGGGCAGCGCGGTAATGCTGGAAGCTATGCGTATATTATCGCGTATCGGGTTCCATCCACGCCGTACCATCCGCATTGCTTTATGGAGCGCGGAAGAACAGGGTGAGCATGGCTCGGCAAATTATGTAGCCAATCATTTTGGCGATATCACTACAATGACGTTAAAACCGGAGCAATCAAAGGTTTCTGCTTACTATAACATTGATAATGGAAGTGGAAAGATCCGTGGGATTTTCTTGCAGCAGAATGCTGCCGCAGGCCCAATCTTCCAGCAGTGGCTTGCACCGTTTAAAGACCTGGGTGCGACAACCGTTACTATTGCTAACACCGCCAGTACAGACCACTCGGCATTTGATGCCATTGGCATACCGGGTTTCCAGTTTATACAGGACCCAATGGATTATATGGCGCGCACACACCATAGCAACCAGGACACTTATGATAAGATCGTTCCGGATGATATGAAACAAATGGCTACAATTGTTGCCTCATTTGTTTATAACACTGCTCAGCGTGATGAAATGATCCCACGTAAACCGCTTCCGGCACCAAGACCTGCAAGGGGTGCCAGAGGCGCAGGAGCTACAGCACGACCGGCTACAACAACCGGAAATAATTAATTTTTATAAACCCCGCGTAACTACCGGGATGAATATCGAATGATGAAGTTGAAATACACTTCATCATTTTTTATTTAAGCCTGATTTTAAATCCGTCCCGATTGCTATCGGGATCGAACATCCTTTGGATGCCTTAGCTTTAGCGACGGCATCCAAAATTCTCCTATCGTTTTATTCGCTTATCAAAAACAAACAGTTCATTTTTGACGATGTTGATCAGCTTAAAATCTGCGTGTGCCGGGTTAAGCAGGTAATTGATCTCGCCGTCTACGACGGACGAGGGCACTTCTAAAATTGCCGACGAATTTTCCCTTATCCATCTGGCCCCTATTCCTTGCGTTAAATACATTTGGTCATAGTCTGTCCAGTCATGAGGAAGGTCATCCAGGCTTATCTTTTTTATTTCGACACTGTTGGGACAGTCGATAGTCATGATATTAAAAATGAGGGTTAATTCGGCCTGGCTGCGGTGTACCACATTTTCAAGGCAGGCTAACGACCGCGAAGATGCGGTATATATCATTCCCACATCATTTGGGTTCCACCGGGCAGCCCTGCCCGATGCTGCTAATTTGTCTGAATATTTTGTAAGCAGTATTCGGTATACCAGCATAACCTAAGCCAACGTACCGTATTCAATACGGATCAATTCTTCTTCAATGAGTTGTATGCCGGTAATGGTATCCATCAAATCAAAAGGCAATTGATGGCCCAGGCCGTAAGCAGGTGCCATCAGCCATTGATGAAATGCCTTTGCCGAACCAAACAGCTCAATGCCTTTATCAAACAGGGCGAACGATTTAAGCAATTTTTCGCTTAAAGCAGCGTCTAAAGTTAACTCTCGTGTAACGTGGTTTTGTATGGTTTTAACAGTGGTTTTAAATGTTTCCTGGAACTCATCCTGTGTAAAACCCGAAAGCGAAAGAAAGTCAAGCGCTGCTTTAGCGTTAAGCCCTCTTTTTGACCGGTTTAACAAGCTGATATTATCACTGTATTTATACATCGGCTGGTAGGCCACATGAAAATCAGAAACCATGTTGATGGTTTCAATTGGTTTATAAGGCTTTAACTCTTTTTGGGCAGATGAATCTTCATCTGTTGCTATCGTTTTTTTCTTTCCCATACACAAATATAGAAATTTTTCTTTGAATAAAAGAATTTTTTCTACTTTTTGTTTTTAACCCCTTTCTCTCTCCCGCGCGTCATTGCGAGGAACGAAACAATCCCTGCGCAGGCCAGTCAATGTACACTAATATCGTTTGGAGACAAAGCAGGCGGCTTTACCTCACGACAAGCATCGTGGAAATTGAATAGCATATGCAGGGATTGCTTCGTTCCTCGCAATGACGATCAGGTGATGACTTACCCCACCTCCCACCTCGTATGCTGCGCCGGTATCTCCACATTTAAAAAACCTTTTGCTTTTAACGTATGGGCGAAGTGCTGCTGCACTTCATATTCGCCATGTACCAAAAATAGCGTCTTTACTTTTTGCGGGTCCTGGCAAGCTAAAAAATGCAGCAGGTCTTCGTAATCGCCATGCGCGCTCATTGATTTAATGGAGTGCACTTCGGCCTTTACTTCAAATTTTTCGCCGAAAATAAACACCTCCTTATCACCCCTCATCAGGCGGCCGCCCAGCGAGTTTGGCTCGCAATAGCCTACCATTAATATGGTGGTTTTGTCGGTATTGATATTGTTTTTAATATGATGTTTCACCCGCCCGGCTTCGGCCATGCCGGATGAGGAGATAATTACGCAGGGCGCAGGGTTATCATTTAAGGCGATGGACTCTTCGGTAGACTGAACAAACCGTAACCCTTTAAAATCAAACGGATCGGCATCAGTTTTTAGCACATCATTAACGGCCCGGTTGTAAACTTCAGGATGCTCTTTAAGCACCTGCGTGGCTTTATCCGACAATGGACTGTCGACATAATAGGGCACATCCGGCAATACCCCTTTTAATTCGAGCGAATTTAAGGCATACAGTAATTCCTGCGTGCGCCCCACGCTGAATGCAGGGATAATTACTTTACCCTTTTTTACCAGGCAGGTATGTTTAATAATTTCCAGCAATTCATCCGCTATAGAACCAATTTGCTTATGTAACGAATCGCCATAGGTCGATTCCAGCAAAATATAATCGGCTTGCGGAAAACGCTGCGGGTTTTTCAACAGCATATCGCCATAACGGCCCACATCGCCGCTAAAGGTGATGTTTATTGGCTTACCATTTTCGGTTATGGTTAAATGCACCGAGGCGCTTCCTAAAATATGCCCGGCATCGGCAAAATGAAATTTGACCTGCGGGGTTATGGCATATTCCTGGTGGTATTCAACCACTTTAAATAAACGCATGGCATCAGTAGCCTCCTCTTCGGTATAAAGCGGGGTTAACAAAGGCATCCCCTTTTTAGCACGGTGCTTGTTGCTGTAGGCAATATCCTGTACCTGTATTTTCGCCGAATCCATTAACAGTATCCGGGTCAAATCAAGCGTGGCCGATGTGCAAAATATAGGGCCGTTGTAGCCCTGCGCTACCAATCGCGGAATTAAACCGCAATGGTCAATATGGGCGTGCGACAATATCATATAATCAACCTTTTTGGGGTTAAAGCCAAAATGATCGTTCAGGTCTTCGGTTTGCTCGCCCATGCCCTGGAACATGCCGCAGTCTAATAAAATGCCGGTGCCGTTATCTAATTGAATTAAATGTTTGCTGCCGGTTACAACTCGGGCAGCCCCGTGAAAGGTTATATTCATTGGTTATAATTTGGTTAAGGTAAATCAACGAAATTATTTTTTAATACTTCAATTTAAAACAACCTAAAAAATTAGTTGTATAATTGAAATATAATATTTAGCTTAGACTAATCGATTAGTTACCCTTTTATAAATCCAATTTTATGAGAACATGGTGCAAAATTTTTCTGTTTTTTCTTTTTTGCGGATGGACAGCAGTATATGCACAAAAGCTACCCTCTATTCAAAAAACCAGTGTCCGCGCTCCCTCTGATATTAAAATAGACGGCCAGCTATCAGAATGGAACGGTCAATTGCAGGCGCTTAATCCCATTGATAAGTTAAACTATACGATAAGCAACGATGATGAAGACTTGTATTTAACCCTGGTTGCACCTTATAAAGAAGCCTGTAAGAAAGCATTGAGGGGCGGCATAACATTCACTGTAAGCAAATGGGTTGACAAAAGAAGAAAAAACGATCCGTCAAACAGGTCAGTTACCTTTCCTATAAGTAAAACCGGGCAGTATATGGACCTTTTTTTCGATTTGGAAGAATATTCAGCTTATACTGACCAAAGTAGTAAAGGTAAAAGGAAGCGTGATTCGCTATTTAAATTAACAAACCAAAAAGCAACCCTGTTTTTCAAAACAGCCGAAATTAATGATAAAGCAGTTCCTCTCATAAGCAGCCCGGGCATAAAGGCAAACACCTGGTTCAATAAAAATATGGATTTGGTTTACGAGCTTTCTATCCCATTAAAATATCTTGGATTAAATATAACTTACACTGAACCACTTAGCTATAATATTTGTCTAAATGGTGAAAGCATGGAAATGAGGGATATGGAAAGAAAAGCAAATCCCAGCATACCTGCCCCTACCCCTCCACCCGGATATATTCCACCGCCCCCCGATGTTGCGTTTGCACCAACAGATTTTTGGGGAGAGTACACCTTAGCAAAAAAGTGATATGAAAAAGTTAAAACTAATACTTGTTTTCACAACTGTCGCTACTGTCAGCTACGCGCAAAAGCTGCCAAAAGTGCAAACTGAAAGTGTATATGCCCCTATCAATATAAAAACCGATGGTAAGCCCACAGAATGGGAGGGTAAATTCCAAGCGTATAACCGTGCCACAGAAATTTATTACACCATAGCTAATAACGGCGAAAACCTTTATTTGATTATCCAGGCAACTGAACAGGACATAATTAACAAAATTGCCGGCGGTGGCGTTACCTTAAGCATCAATAAATACGGGAATAAAAAGGATAAAAATAATATCAGCTTTACCTACCCGATAACCGAGGAAAAACCGGCACCACGTTTTTTACTTGCAGGCAAGCGCCAGGTCAATTTGTCTCCAAAAGAAATTGAAGATATGATAGTACGCTATAATACAACCCTCGAACAAAATTTTAAATGGATAAAGGTTAATGGTATTCAATCGCTGGGCGAAATGGTTTCCATATATAACCAGGATGGCATAAAAGCTGCCGGTTTGTTTGATAAGAATAAGCATTACACTTATGAATTATCCATTCCGCTTAAGTACCTGGATGGATTAATTGGCGAAGCATCAAAATTCACGTATCATATGGTTGTTAATGGCCGAAAGCAACAAATAACGTTCGACGCAATGCCCGGACAGCGAGTACCACCAATGATTGAAAAGATGCAGCAGATGGCTGAGCCAACTGATTTTTGGGGAGAATACACCTTAGCAAAAAAATAATTACTACTTTAAAGCAAAAAATAATTTGATATATGAACTGGTGGCATTATTTATTGTTGGTAAACATTTACCTGGTATTATTTTATGGGTTTTACGCCTTGTTGCTACGCAAGGAGACTTATTTCCAGCTTAACCGGATTTACCTGGTGTCGGCGGCATTGCTGTCGTTTTTGATTCCACTGATACAGTCGGAAAAGGTGCGGCATTTAGCTATCACCGAGCAGGTACGTTATGGCATATACGGCGGCAGTATAAATATTTATGCCTATAAACCGGTTGAAAGTAGTCCGCTAACCATAGGGCAGGTATTTGCCTGGTTATACCTGGCGGGCATTGCTTTTTTAACCATACGTTTTATTATACAGTTGATTTGGGTAAACAAAATCATCAACGCGCCTGCGCCGTCATCTGCGGCTTATTCGTTCTTCAAAAAAATAAGCCTGGGCGAAGATTTGGTTAAGCAGGATGCCGTAATGGCGCACGAGCAGGTACACGCCCGCCAATGGCATACCCTTGATATATTGCTGGTAGAAGCCGTGATGATTATCAACTGGTTTAACCCTGTTGTATATTTATACCGCTTTGCCGTTAAACATATCCACGAGTTTATTGCCGACCAGCAAGCCTTAAAAGTTGGCGCCGACAAGGCCGAATACGCCTTGCTGCTGTTAAGCCAAACCTTTAGCGCGCCGTCACACCAATTAGTAAACCCCTTTTTTACCCATAGCTTTTTAAAACAACGTATCATCATGATCCAAAAAAACAAGTCGCAGCGTATTATGCTGTTGAAGTATGTATTATCGGCCCCGCTGTTTGGGCTAATGCTGATCTTATCATCGGCCACTATTAACAACAGCAACACTATAAAGGTCATTAATACCAACGCCAATAAAATGTTTGATGAATCCGCGATAGCCATTAACGGCATTGCAGACCACGGTAAAATACCCGGTCAAGTTATTGATGAACCTCCAACTACGGTTACCGGAGAAAACAATAATTTAGAAAATGACAATACTGTCAAAGCTACTGAACAGGATACCACCCACGACAAAGTTTATGAATCAGTAACCGTCGAACCGCAATATCCGGGGGGGGATACAAGCATTTTATAGTTTTCTATCAAAAAACATCAAATATCCCGCCGATGCACGGAGTAAAATGATACAGGGTAAGGTGTTTGTTGGGTTTATTATTGAAAAAGATGGCTCATTAAGTAATATAACCGCTTTAAGAGGGCCGGGAAATGGTTTAAATGAGGAAGCAGTAAGGGTTTTTGGCTTATCCTCAAGATGGATACCCGGAACACAGGATGGAAAAGCAGTTAGGGTACATTTCACTGTGCCGGTAAATTTCACTTTAAATCCCCTGGTAACAAATATTGTTCTTCATGCGCCTAATTCGCCTACTATGGGGGTGGCATCTGCAAATGGTGTTTATTCTGCGGTTGAAAAAGAACCCGAATATCCGGGAGGCATAATGGCTTTTTATAGCTTTTTAGCACGAACCATAAAGTATCCCGACGATGCCCGGAGAGATAAAATACAGGGAAGGGTATTTATACAATTTGTTGTTGAGAAAGACGGCGCGCTTACTGAGATCAAAGCGCTCAGGGGTCCGGGGCATGGGCTAGATGAAGAAGCGGTTAGGGCGGTAGGCTTGTCACCACAATGGAAACCAGGCCTACAAAACGGCGTACCTGTGCGTGTGCAATTTACTGTACCTGTTAACTTTAATTTGGGTAACGCACCACCGGTTATAAAAAATTAAAAGATAGTTATAACGCCATATAAAATTTAACTATAATGAACCCTCAAAAAAATAAACCACAATATATAGCGCTTTGCAGGCCTGTGTTATCAATTGCAATAGTGGTGCTGGCGCTCACCTTATTTTCGGCTAAAGTAAATGGGCAAAACAAAACCATCCAGATGACCAACGATCCAAACAGGATCTACGAACAGGTAGATATGAACCCTGAATACCCGGGTGGCATAAAAGAGTTTTATAACTATTTAGGCAAAACCATAAAATATCCCGCCGAAGCACGAAAAAACAAGATACAGGGAAGAGTATTTGTACAGTTTATTGTTGAAAAGGACGGCACATTAACGGGTATAAAGGCGTTGCGCGGGCCGGGGCATGGGTTGAATGAAGAAGCCGTAAGGGCAGTAAGGTTATCTGCTAAATGGAAACCCGGAATGCAAGGCGGCAAGATAGTAAGGGTTCAGTTTACAATACCTGTAAATTTCACTTTAGCGGATGCCAGAACCAATTAATATAGTTTGTCTTAAGTATATAACATCGGCCCCTTCGCCGGGGCTGATGCTTATATTATCTTCGGCTATAGCAATTAGTGTTAGGGCAATAAAACCTGTAAAACAGAGTTGAATAAAAAACATCAAACAAAACTAACCTGATAGTTGCAAAAGCTATTTATATATTATAACTTAGATCATTCAAAAGACAGCCTGACAGGTTGCATGATAATATAAACACCAATAAAATGAAAATTAAAGAATTAACACGAGCTGAAGAACAATTAATGCAGGTGCTATGGCAATTAAAAAAGGGGTACGTAAAAGACGTAATGGTACCCCTGCCTGAGCCTAAACCCGCTTACAACACGGTGTCTACCATCATCAGGATATTAGAAACCAAAGGGTTTGTGGCCCATACCGCGCATGGTAAAAGCCATGAATATTACCCCATTATCAGCAAAGAGCAATATCAAAGTTTCGCTACCGATAAGTTAATGGACGGCTATTTTGATAATTCAGTTAAACACATGTTTTCCTATTTTGTAAAAAAGGAAAAAATTGATCTGAAAGAGGCCGATGAGATCATGAAACTGATTGAAAAGTTTAAAGACAAATAAAAATTATGACGTGGTGGCATTATTTAATACTGGTAAATTTTTACCTGGTATTATTTTATGGATTTTATGCTTTGCTTCTGCAGAAGGAGACATTTTTCCAGCTTAACCGCGTTTATTTGGTAAATGCTGCCATCTTATCGTTTTTGATTCCGCTTATACACTCAGGCTGGGTTCAAAATTTGTTTATTACCCAGCGCGTACAATCCACCATTTATAGCAGCCCCGCATTGATGATGTATCAATTTAAACCAATTGAAGATACACATCTCAATTTGGGGCAGCTATTTGCCGGTTTATACCTTGCCGGTATCGCCATTTTAAGTTTACGGCTAACCTGGCAATTAATACAATTAAACAGGATAATCCGCCAACCCAAATCAGGGGCATCTTACTCATTTTTTAACCGGATAAGGTTAGAAGAAGATCCGGCCAACCGCAAGGTAATCATGGCGCATGAGCTGGCCCACGTAAGGCAATGGCACTCGATAGATGTGCTGATAGTTGAGGTGGTAATGATCATTAACTGGTTTAACCCTGTTATTTATTTTTACCGCATTGCGATCAAAAATATACATGAATACATTGCCGATAAGCAAGCCCTTGATACGGGCACAACACGCGCCGAATATGCCCTGCTATTGTTAAGCAAAACATTTGGCGCACCTGCGCACGAACTCGTAAACCCTTTTTTCAGTAAAAGCTTATTAAAGCGGCGAATACTGATGCTTCAAAGAGGCAATTCAAAAAAAGTTGCCTTAGCAAAGTACGGATTATCAGCGCCTTTATTTGTGTTGATGCTGATACTTTCATCGGCAACGGTAAATAACAGCAAAACGATCAACGTCATCAATAAAAAAGCCGAGACCGTGTTTTTAACGCCCGCATCAGATGCTATACAGGGCATCACCAATGCCGAGATACCCAACAGCCTGCCGCCGGTGACCGAGATTAAAAATCCCATCACCAAAAAAGCCGACGTGCAAAAAGCTGAACCTGTTATTGAGCCCGGTACCGCCGACGAGGAGGTGTTTATTTCGGTTGAAAAAATGCCTGAATTTCCCGGTGGCCTGAATGCATTTTTCCAGTTTGTAGGCAGAAACATCCTCTACCCCACAGATATGCGCGAAAAAAACATACAGGGTAAGGCTTATATTAGCTTTGTTGTTGAAAAGGACGGCTCGGTGGACGAGATCAAATCAATAAAAGACCCCGGTTATGGATCGGGCGAAGAAGCAGCGATGGTTATTTCCGCATCTCCAAGATGGAAACCCGGTATTCAAAATGGCAAAGCCGTGCGGGTTCAATATACGGTGCCCATAAATTTTACGCTGGCAGCCGAAACCGAAGAAACCAAACCCAATACATCTCCTGCCGATACCGGCAAAACAAGTTCGGCTATAAAAAGCGCGCAGTTTACGCGTTACCTGGCCAAAGTCAATTAATTTTTATTGACTTTTTTCATAGCGATGGGTTTGAAACCCATCGCTATGAAAAAAGTCACTTACTTGAGGTGATATTAATTTGTATACCAGTTGCTTATGCTAATTTTTTATATATTTATAACAAAAAACTAATCACTATGAACTGGAAACTTATCTTTCAACTATCAGTTTTTGGACTGATCATGGCTTTTGCTACTTTATCCCTTGTACCCCAGTCGCTGGAATGGATATTTTGGGTAGTCATCTTTATTTTTTGCGCCTATGTAATTGCAAAAGTTTGCGCCGGCAAATATTTTTTAAACGGCTTTTTAGTAAGCATGGTTAATTGCGTTTGGATAACCGCTGTTCACGGCTTTTTCTTTGCCACTTATGTTACACATCATCCGGGCATGGAAATGAGTACAGGTATGCCTGCTTATATGGTTGTGCATCCCAGGCAAATGATGCTTGTATTCGGGCCGCTTGCGGGTGCCGCTTCGGGATTGGTGCTTGGCCTTTTTGCATTTATCGCGTCAAAAATTGTAAAGAAAAATCCTGCATAAACTTCGTTCTGCATATAAACTGCCCGCTATATCTTAAAGCCGCATTTTTAATAAAATGCGGCTTTAATGGCTTTCGGCTATATATTTGTTACTTTTTTTGGAGATAAAAGCCAATTTCTTCTATATAAATTATTAATTTTGACCCGGTAAAAGCACTAATCAGCATAAAAAATGAAACCCTTTATTTCAACAACATTTTACGGAGTTATAAATTACTCATGCGCTATTTTATTGATAGCCTCGCCGTGGCTGTTTGATTTTGCACAATTTGGAGGTGCGGCCCTGTTTATGCCGCTGCTGATAGGATGGCTGCAGTTAATTATGGCTATATTCAGCAATAACCCGGTGGGCTTTATCAAAGTATTCCCTATGCAAATGCATAATTGTTTAGATGTACTTACCGGTTCATTCCTGATGTGCCTGCCATGGACTTATGATTTTTCGTCGAAAGTATTCTGGCCACATCTTATTTTTGGCGCGTTGCTATTAATTAACGGTGTTTTTGTACAAAAATCACCATTCTTAACCCGGGCCACCCCAGTTTTACCCGAAGCAGGTATTACTTCGTTAGATTCGAGCGAAGGCCGGTTAAATCATTAAACTTTTCATAAAATTATAATTTAAAACCGGCCTCAGTTTTAATTGGGGCCGGTTTTTTTTGCCCTGTCCCAGCCTTTCGTGCCGTCACGGCCGAGGCAGCCACGGTAGAAACGGGCAGGGTGAGATTTATAAATTATAAACCAGCCTAAACCCCTGCATCCTGTTGGTAAACCGGCCAAACGCCAAGCCATAATCCAGGCGTACTACGGTGCGTTTCAACCCGATGTAAACTTCCTTGTAATCGGGTAAAGTACCCTGTGTGAGGTATGATCCGCCTACAATCTCCTGTAGGTTTAGCTTATTGATAAGCGGTACACGGCTCAAAAAGAACCCGGTAAAATTATGTTCCGCATGTGCTTCAAAATAAGTCCTGTCGGTGCTGTAGGTATAAAAGTTTAAAAAGTGAAAGCTGCCCAGGCTATAGTTAAAAAAGAAGCTTTCGCCACCCATAAACTGGTTATAATCAGGGTAGTAAAGGTTTTTGGTATTGGGAAATGCACCCGCAGAAAGAAAATAAGAGGTATAACCATATAAGCCCATGTTTAATCTTTCCTGGAAAACATCAACCGATACAAAATTATAATTAACATTTGAGCCTAATACCGGCAGCCCTTCGCGATAATTAACCCGTACCCTGGGGTACGGATTAGGTAAAATAAATTTTCCGGCGGATGTTATGCGGTATTCCTGGTCGAACGTAAAAGTTACTGATCCGCGAAAGGTTAACGCCCTGTAGGTCGGGAATAGCGGCGTAGTGCCATTAGGATCAAGTGGGTTATTAGAGGTAAGATAGACGCTGTCTTTATTAAACGTATTTAACGTAGTATTGAATAATGAAGTCCGCCGGGCATATTCTAACTGCCCGTTCAGCAATACGCCATCGGCAATTTCACCGTCTGTACCGCCCATTATAAATTTCGACTGGTATAGCTTGATATAATTATTACCCAGCAATAAAGTACTTAATGAGTTTATAAAAGGACTGATGGTACCCGTATTATTGAGGTCTAAAAAATCAGAGCCAACACGCCCGTAAATGGATGCCTGGTGATAAGGATTATAAGTAAAATTGACAAACACATTGGTATTTAATACCCGGTCTGAAAAACCATACCGCGCGTCGGGAATAATATTCAGGGTACGCTGGTTATCATATACCTGCGTATATTTTACTTTTAGGTTTAAGCCATAACCCTCTACCGTATTATAAAACGCCACACCGGCAGGTGATGGAAAGCTCCACGAGGAGTTGTTTTTATAGTGATGCAGCACATACCCATTAAACAGGTATGGAATAAGGTGAAAACGATTGGTTGTATTTTGCAGCGAATCGGCCAGGGTTTTGTCTTTTTTATGCCTTTCGGCCAATTCAGTTAACTGGTAAAAATGTTCTTCTTCATCCGTCAATGGCATCGACCTGGTTTGGGCCCAAAACTGATCGTCCTTTTTGTAATCATCCTTATTGCTATGGAAAACTTCCCGGTATGCGCCCCGGTGAGTAGTGGTATCAGGCGTGATGCTTTGGTAAAGCTGCAAAAAATAGCCATTGTATTTAAAGCCAAATAACTTGCCGTAAAAATTAAAGTTCATTGATTGCGGCACCCAGTTTCCATCGGCCAATGGCACAAATTGCTGGCGTATGCGTACAGAATCAATAAAGTCGATATGTGCCTTCGGCGATAAATGCAGGTCAACACCATAAAGTAACCACTGCTTATCAATAACATATAATGTACCGCTAAACAAATGTTCATTTTTATGTTTGGGCTGAACATGTATTTCATAGATAGTTCTATCCCCGTCGCTGAACTGCCCTGTTAGCTGGTATTTGTAAAAATGAACAGCATCATTAGCAATTGGCGAAAGAAAGCCGTGATCGCATAAGCCATTAAACAACAAGTAGTCTTTATAAAGATCAATATGCAGTTCGGCGGCGCTGTTAAAACCAAAGGCTTCGCCGCTGGCGGTAAGTTTCGCGGCATCAAGCTGCTCTTTAATATAATCGGTTGAGCGGGTATGAAACCGGGCTACAGATTCTGAAAGGCTAATAATGCCTTTCCTGTCCGAAGTTAAATTTAACTGATGTGTTATATCATTTTTAAAAAAGGTTTTTGGCGCACCGTCAAGCCGCTGTAAAGCCTTGGTATACAAATGACCTGCATATGCCGGAATTTGCTTTCTATAGGTTTTTCGGCCTGCAATAACCAGCTTCATAATTGAATCCGCAGTGTGGTACAGTTGGCTCGCGGTGGTTTTCCGTTGCAACTGTAAGGTCAGATCGCCGGGCTTCTCGCCGACAATTAATGTTTTAACATAGGGCTCATAACCGGGATTACGAAAAGTAAGCTGATAGGTACCCGGCTGTAATTTTAGAAGGAAACTCCCATTTTCATTAGTAATACTCCCGTCGTTACGGTCACCTATCCAAATAGAAGTAAAAGCCAATGGCTTACCCGTTTCGTCAGTAACCTTTCCGGTTATATCAGTTAGCTGGGCAAAAGTTTTGAGGCAGGAAAAAAATAATAAGCCCAAAATACAGGTAGCCCGCATACGAGTATAAGGCTATGAAGCCTTGGCCAGTAATTTAACCACTCCCATATCGCGGTATAAAGTAACAGCCGTAGTTTTCTTCGTCTTATCGTAGTTGACATATTTTTCTTTGAGTTGCTTAAACAGTTCAAAGCTAAAAGAGTCATTCATTGGCATTGTACACCTGTTTGCCGAACGCGGATGAAGGTCAAGCGCATTAGTACCAACCTTTAAATTCAGATGGTTTATATGTGTTAGCCCTGTTTTACGGTCGGTATCAAATATCACAAACGTGTCAATCCTGTTGCCTGCCTCATCAGTATATATCACGCTATCATTTTCTTTATATGTTCTCATAGGTTTGATCGTCTTTATACTTAAAAAGACAAACTAACTCAACGAATGTTTTGGGCCGGTTAATTTTTTAACCTCCTGCTATTAAGTAATTACCAAGTTTTTTAAAAAAATACCTTGTGTAATGAAAAATGGTAGCTATATTTGCCGTCCCAACCAGGGAAAGTCCTTAGGACAAACGGAGTGGTAGTTCAGCTGGTTAGAATACATGCCTGTCACGCATGGGGTCGCGGGTTCGAGTCCCGTCCATTCCGCTAAAAAGGTATCAAAACCATTTATAACCGCTTAAATCAATGATTTAAGCGGTTTTTTTTGCTCAAAAAACCGCATAACTACTCAGGCTTTATGACTCGTCCAGGTGACCTATTCGGTGACCTGTTTCTATTAACTAATTTAGTCCAAAATTACTTGTTAACCAAATGGTATTCAATTAGTTAAGATGATTAAATTAGGATTGAAAACACCTCAAAACTACTCAAAAATCTGGCTAATTGAAACCTTGAAATTCGGATGATATCATATCACCTCAGATGACCTCAATAGTAATGGTTCCGAGGGTTCGGGATCAGTTCGGACAGGGTGTTTTTTCAGCCAAAAAGTGACCTATTCGGTGACCTTTTTTGGGTGATGAAA